>Ga0315291_10000115_pt1 | contig 90455 bp, 59 predicted proteins | sample YL17G12_20_MG_FD_203070 | JGI IMG/M metagenome (GOLD analysis project Ga0315291, IMG submission 203070) | Sediment microbial communities from Yellowstone Lake, YNP, Wyoming, USA - YL17G12_20 | ecosystem: Environmental > Aquatic > Freshwater > Lake > Sediment | place: USA: Wyoming | collected... | reverse complement strand
GTACTGTGCCCGATTCTCCGGCGTCTAGCGCTCCATTGCCGGATGGCTCCACAAATTGGAGTGTCGAAGCTAACGCCGCAGGCTTGATTGCGGCACGCGTCGCAACGGATATCGGTCGGGGTTCTGCCTTGATTCCGTTGTCCGCGCTGACTTCCACTGTAAGGGCAATCGTCTGGCTCGTGACGTAGTCGAGGGCAGAGACGTCGAACCGACCGCTGCCTGAGCCATTTGGAGCGATATCGCCGATCGTCACGGATTTCGGGAAGTCAAGTCCGATTGTGGGAGCCGCAGAAGTCAATTTCGCCACAACGTTCTTCGCGACCGTGCCTCCGCTGTTTGAAACCGTGACCGTGATGGCACCCTTTTCGCCCGCGTCCAGGGCCTTGTTGCCTGACGGTTCTGTAAACTCAATCGTCGCGGCAAGTATCGCAGGCCTTGCGGCCGCGAGTGTGGCGACACTCACGCTCCTGGGCTCGGCCTTGAGCCCGCTGTCGCCTGTGACCTCGACGGTGAACTGGAGCGACTGTGTCTGGAGACTCTGCTGCCCGGACAGTTCGAAGCTGGCACCAGACGAGGCGTTGGGGGCAATCACGCCGATCACCGCCACATCCTGAAACTGGAGGCCGGCCACCGGACTGGTGCTACGGAGTCTCGCCACGACGTTCTTCGCAGGTGCGCCTCCGGCGTTCGAAACCGTGACCTTGATCGTCCCCTTTTCACCCGCGTCGAGGACCTTGTTGCCGGACGGTTCTGTAAACTCAACCGTCGCGGCGAGGACTGCTGGCATCGCCGCAGCACGGGTGTTGATGGTCAGCGACTTGGGTTCGACCTTGACGCCGTTGTCATTGGTCACGTCTACCGAAAACTTCAGGGACTGGGTCTGGACATTCTCCAGCGCAGAGATCTCAAAGCTGCCGACGCCTGAGGCATTCGGGGCAATCTCGCCTATTGCGGCGGCGTCTCGGAATTGAAGTCCGGCGATCGGACCGGCGGCGGCAAGTTTCGCGACGACGTTTTTCGCAGCACTTCCTCCGGTATTGGTCACCGTGACCTTGACAGTGCCCTTCTCTCCCGCATCCAACACACCGTTGCCCGACGGTTCGCTCAGTTCAACCGTCGCAGAGAGCACCGGCGGCCGGACCGGTGGCTGAATCGAAAACGTCTGGCTCCTCGCCTTAACCTGGCTCTCAGACGTTTGTGCGACAAGCGCAACAACTGCTAGAACTGCCACGAACTTTTTCATTGGGATCATCCTCCCTCTGTAGTTCCAAAATCTATCGAGAAGCTTGAGAGCGCTGCAAGGCCATGCGCGATTGACGTGGGCTGGCCTTTTCCAATTCCTGTCCTATTGTGAGGGACGCGACGGCGGGGCCGGAAGCTCAGTCGGAGTCGGCGATGAAGCCGCACCCTCCTTTTTCCCACCGCCCAGAATCGCAACGCCACCGCCAATTACGGCGAGCGCACCCAATCCTACATACAACAACAGATTGCTCTCCTTGACTTTTGTCACAGTAATCTCAAAATAGAAACCATCGCCTCCCAAACCAGTTGGGTAATCTTTCGCAAATTCCCAACGGACCTCTCGAGTACCACCCGAGAATTTCCCATCTCCGATGTCGCCAGACGCTGCACGCACCGGGACTCTGAAGGATGGGCTCCCTTCCTTCAGCAGCACGAGACTCACTTCGTATGACTCCGTAGCCGGTGCGATGAGCTCATACGTGATAACGATGTGATCAGGTTTGACCTCGACCGCCTTAAGGGTCACTTTGATCTCATCCTGGGGTACCACTTTCACAAATGCGGAAGCATCAACACACCACAGGAGCAACGGTATGATGAGCGCTGCCACGATACGGCGGCGAAGTCGATATACTCGAGAAATGCGCATTGCTGTTCCTCTATTTCAGGATAGTGAGTTTCCTCGTCTGTTCGGCGTGTCCCTCTGAGATGAGACGATAGAAATAGACTCCGCTGGCAACTGACCTTCCGGTCATGTCAGTGCCGTCCCATGCAATCGAATACGAACCAGGCGTCAGCCATTCATCGACAAGCGTTCTGACCCTTTGACCCAGCACGGATAGAATATCAAGTTGAACACGCCGTTCCTTCGGCATTCTAAAGATGATCGTTGTGCTGGAATTGAACGGATTCGGATAGTTCTGGAGCAATTCAACAGTCTGTGGAATGAGATCGACAAGCTCTTGTTCCACGAACTGCTTTTTGCCCACGACGAGTTTGAACTTGGTGATCTCATCCGTCGCCTGATAAGAATACTCGCCGTTGATTCTTAGATCTACTGGTGAAGCACGTGAGAGATTGACAAGCTTCACCTCGAATTCCGATGAAACACCCTCGATGCCCGTGAATCGAATTCTCCCCACCGACTTGCGCGGGTTCCGAACCACAAAATCCCAGACCTGCCCGTCACCGAGGGAGGGCCGGAAATCGCTACTGAACATGCTGAAGGTCTTGTCCCATTCAGGCCGCTCGAAATACAGGAAGCCCTGATCCATGAAGAGCGGCGGCTTGCGACCCTCCAGATCGTCAAACCCCTCCTTTGCTGCCGGCGCAATTCCGATGAAGTTCTCGGGATCTTCGTTAATATCTGATGCAAAGTTCAGCTGGATTTTCCAATCGACTGGGGGAAGCTGATCAATGGTCCCAATCTTGCCGCCAAAGGGATACGGTATCTTCAACGACGACGCACCGGAGCTGTTGAAATAGTAGTATCCCTTGTAAGCATCCAAGGACCCACTCGTCGAGTATGATCCATTGTAGTCCTGGATGCGGGTCGTCGCCATCGGTGTAATTCCATTTGCGTTGAGGACCGCCGACCACGCAACATTCTTGTCAAACGGATTACCGATGATATTCCAGCCGCTGTGGAGTTGTATCGCGTAGGTCGCATCCAGGCCCACGGTAACAGCCGACACGCTTCGCGAAATCGTCAGACCACCCCGCTTCAAGAGCCAATAGCCCTCACCCACACTCAACGTTGAACCTCCGGAGAGTTCCACAAGGAAGTTCGAACTGGCCCCATTATCGCTATACATGCGCCAGTCAGTTTTCTGCGAGCCGGTCAAAATCTGGCTGAGGGAGAGGGAACTCACATTGCCCGGCAGGCTGACCAGCCGATAGGAGGTCGACGCCGTGAGATCGGAGCCGAAGGATATGTTCCCCGAGAGTTGGATTGTCGATGGCAGCGACCCAGAGACGATCGTGAAGGTTCCACTTTCGCCTCCCACCGATGCGTTGACGACAGACTCGACCCGTAACTTGCAGTTGGTGGACGCCGAGGTCGACGCGGGGATAGTAACCGACGCCGAGCCAGTGTTGGGCGCATTGCTAAGAATAGTCGTATACGTGTTGCCGCCATTCGTTGACAAGCGAATGTTGACGTTGCCCGTTACGTTGCTGCTCGTCCAGGTGAGTGGATAGCTGAAGCCTGTAGCCCATACCGAAGGAGTTAACGTTACGGTGATTGTGCCGGCGGCTGCGGTCGTGAACGACTGGTCTGCACCCCAGACCGTGCCGTATCCATTCGATGCCACGGCTCGGAAGTGATAAAGCGTACCCGATGCAAGTCCGCCCAGGGGGCCACTGAATGATACCGGACTCGTGCCGCTGACGGGGGACGTCGTCACCGTGATCGTCGATCCATAGCTTGTTGTGGTGCCGGCCTCAAAGTACACAGTTGTACTTACTCCCTTCGGATCAACAGTCCCATTAAGGGTTGCGGAGCTAGCGGTCACGTTTGTGGCAGCAGTTGTGGATACCGATGGAGCAAGACTTCCCATAAGTGCATCCCAGAATTGTTGCGCCTTTTGAGTTGCATTGCGCACTCCGGAGAGTCCATTACCGACAGCGAGAGCAATCACAATGGTTGTCGAGTCGCCGGGTTGGAGCTTCACGGGTCCGACGGACTCCAACACCCTGTAGTCCGCCGCAGGATCGCTTGACGGATCGTCGTCACCGACCGTTGAAAGAGCCTTGTACCACTCACCCGCTGTTGCCCGTTCGAGGTTGCCGGCATAATATCGGCGAAACGAGGTCGGTTTAGTATTCAGCATTCTCATTCCGACATAACCGCTCCATCCCCCCGAGGCATCATAGGCATATGCCAGCTTGTTCGAGCTCTCATAGCCGGCACGGTTCTTCGAGGGGTCATTCAGGTCAAAATCGCAAAAGAGTCCAAGGAACGCATTGGTGAGCGTAGACGTCCCCTTGTTGTAGATCTTGTAGGCGAGAACAATGTACGATCCACTGTCCACGGCAAAGGTATGCTGGTCGATTTCGATTCCTGTCGCCTTCTTCACCAGACAACGACTGATCGTCTCCACAGAATTCGCGCGGAAGATCGGCACGGCCGTTTGGATAGGAAAGAATGCGTCCTCGAATGGCACATTCGCCAGCGTGTCAGCAGGTGAGCCGATCGCTCCAAGCACCAGATGGCCCAGATAGAGGTAGTGATGGCCGCTCCCGGGTGGAAATTCGAGTGAAGGCTCGCCGGGATCATTCGAGCCAGACGCACTGCCCGTGAATCCGTCATTGCGCACCGTATGGGAGATTACCCCCGTGTTATGAACATACGTCTGCACGTCAGCTATGGTGAAGGCGTCGTCGCTGACATCTTCCGCGGTCTCACCCACAGAGTTAACAGCGACGACTTTGACCAACGCGTTTTTCGATGGCGCCCGTGGCGCCTTCCAGGAACGAGCGCCGGTGTTGCTGAGTCCGCTGAAAATCTGATTGTAGGTTGCGCCGTTGTCCGTTGAGTAGAGGATTCGGATTTCGGATATCGGTGTAGCCGTCGGGCTGCTGGCCTGCCAGAAAATGCGGTGGGTGAGGTCCTCATTCCAGACTTCACCCCCGTCTGGGCTAAGCACCTTGACGGTGGTGGCGGTGGCTGGTGCGACAGTCTTTCGGAGGATCGTACCCTCATCACCGACGACAAGCAGCGTCCCGCTTCCCGCAAAGGCTGTACCGTACAGACCGTTCCATGTCCCGCTTTCCTCCTTGACCCATGTTGAGCCGCCGTTCTGCGTTCGCCAGATTTCACCTCCGGTGGCCGGAACGATCCCGTTGTTCTCATCGCGGAAGGCAATCCCAAAACAGTTCTCGGAAGTGGGAAGGTTCTGCTGTGTCCACGCTACGCCTCCGTTGGTTGTCTTCAAGAGCACACCATTGTAGCCGATGGCGTATCCCACATTGGCATTCACCAAATCGACTCCCTGGAGATGATCGGTCGTCGAGCTTACCTGCTGAGCCCACGTTTTCCCCCCGTCTGTCGTGCGCAGGATGAAACCGTCCCAACCCACGGCTACGCCCAGATTTGCATCGGCGAAATCCACGCTGCGAAGGTGCGTACTCGTCCCACTGGACTGAGGCTTCCAAGTCGTACCGCCGTCTGAAGTGCGTAGAATCGTGCCGTCATACCCAACGACAACAGCTGTGGACGTGCCGGTGAGACAGACGTCCTTGAGCTCTCCACTTGCTCCCGATGACTGGCGTACCCAAGTCGAGCCGCCGTCGGTCGTCCACACGATTGTTCCGCTCTCGCCTACGGCACAGGCAATGTTTGGAGTCACCATCGAGATACCGAACAGAAAGTTGTCTGTATTGCTTGTCTGACGAGTCCATGACTTTCCTGAATCCGTGGTTTTCAAGATTTCACCGTTTGCTCCAACGATCATGCCGATATCCGGGTCGACGAAGCTCGCGCTCCACAATGTAGCGCGAACCGACGATGCCACTTGCCCCCAGCCGTCTGGCGCCGGCGGAGTTGTGAAGGCCTGGTTCTCCGTCTCAGACCTGCCCAGACTGTTTGTTGCAACGACTCTGAAGTTGTAGGAAGTGTTCGGTGACAATGGCCGCAGCTCATCATAGAAATATTGGCCTACGATATCTTTGACCGTTGCCAACGTCCTGGACGAGCCATAGCTTGTGGTGGTTCCATATTCGACGGTGAGGGTGGTATTCAGCCCATTGGGAAAGAGATCACCATCAAAGGAGGCCGAATTGTAGAAAATGTTATATGCCCCCCACGTCACGACTTGCGGAGCAAACGGCCTGAACCTCATAACGGCCAGCCGGTAGCTTCCCGTGTCGCCGAGCGCAGGAACCGACTTCTGAAGCGGGGTAGCCTTCCCAAGCTCCCCGAGATCTTCCAAGCGAACGCCGGACTTCTTGCCGACCGCATTTGGATAGTCGCCACCCGTCGGATGGCTTGCATAGCGGATGTAGTACGTTCCAGAGGTTGGTATGATATAAGTGATTCGAGACGCGTCGGGACTCAAGAAATCGTCATTCTCATCGAGGAGGTTGCCGGATGCGTCGTACAGCTTGAGGTATCCGTCAAATGTGGACCCGGCCGCTGTCTCGCCAAGCACATCAATCGTGTCGCCAGCGGCGAGGTTGACCTTGAAATAATCGACATCACCGGAGATGGAGAAGGCACCGTCGATGATGTCTCCGAGCGTTATTTGATTCGCCTGTGCTGCGGTATTGTTCGGCTCGACCTCCTTAATCCCGACTAGCGGCCTGACACTCCGGAAAACACCACTGCCGTCTGTTCCTGCAAAAAGGTACTTGTGTGAACTGACAGCAAGAGACGTGACATAACTGCTCGTCAACCCGGTATTGACTCCTGTCCAGCTTGTCCCGTTGTTCGTGGAAAGAAACACACCACCACCGAAAGTCCCCGCAAAGATGTTCGTGCCACTGATGGCAAGAGACTGGACAATAGTACTCGTCAACCCGGTATTGACTCCTGTCCAGCTTGTCCCGTTGTTCGTCGAAAGAAACACACCACCACCCCAAGTCCCCGCAAAGATGTGACCGCTCGCATTGATGCCGAGTGCGCGAATATCGCCACCGTACAGTCCATCCGTTGGCTGCCAGAAGTCTTGGGCCATCGCTGAACCGCAAAGCAAGAAGGCCAATAGAAGAAACTCAACGCGTTTCATTTTGTGCTCAGTTGTTAGATTTCGAGAACGCGATCCGATGACGAGAGGTGCATCCGTTTTGTTAAGATATGCCGACAGACGATGGTAAGAGTGGTGTTGTCCACAGGTTCAGTCCCCTCTTTGTCTGAAATACAAGCGGGCCAGACGCCCGACTGTGATACCAGACAACTGTGAAGACGTGAGAATTCTACGGTAAGGCTGGATTCCCTTAGCTAAATTAAGCCAAACCGCCCTGAATGTCAAGAAACCCCTTTATGGCAAGTCTCACAATCCCTTGTCAGAAAGTCACTTGACATATCGCTCAACAATCCCTATTTTCCAGCCGGTTTTCGCGACCGATCGCAGCGATGAGCAGAATTTGACCGAAAGAAATCCGACCGATGGCAATCGACCTTCTCAACCAGACTCTGCCCTGCATCAAGAGCCACATCTACCCGGCATCTATCTCCTTACCTGATTGGAAGTTAAAGGAAGGGAGTGTTCCGAACGCAGCTTCTCCGACTCATAACGATGCAACCTGGTGGAATTACACGATCCCCGCCCCATGGGGCGGCTACGACAAAACGGGCTGGTTCCGAAAACGCATCAGCATTCCGGAGCAGTTTGCAGGCAAGCACGTCGCCTTGCTTCTCGATCTCCCTGAATCACTCATTTACGTCAACGGAAAGCCGTATCAGGGAGTCGACGTACACCACCAAGAAGTATTGCTCACGACAAGGGCTCGAGCAAACCAGAGTTTCTTGATTGCTCTTGAGGCATACAGTGGTCGAAAGAAAGAGCTCAGCACGTTCACTTCGGCTCAGCTCGTCGTGCTGAATCCGACTGCCCGTGCGCTGTACCAAGGCCTCCTGGCCTTGCACGAGCTCGAGAAAACGGTTGGTCAATCAAGCCCGGAATCGAAAGAGATCCGCGAACTGATCCGGCAGACGCTTGTCTTCCTCAAGTACTTCAAGCCCGAAGGCGAGGAATATCCCAACGCCATCGAACGGGCCTACAATTTCCTTCTCAGAGCCATCGAGGGCTCGTACAAGACTGACATTCAAGGCCTCGTTCACCTCGTCGGTCAATCACATATCGATGTCGTGTGGTTGTGGACTTTGCAGGAGACAAAGCGGAAATGCGCTAGAACGTTCTCGACCGCACTGCGCCTGATGGAGGAGTACCCTGAGTTCTCCTTCACACAGTCTCAAGCTTTTCTCTACGAACTGACCAAGAAGTACTACCCTGAGCTCTACAAAGAGATCAAGCAGAAGATCGCAGAAGGCCGATGGCATCCGACGGGAGCAATGTGGGTCGAACCGGACTGCAATATTCCCGACGGCGAATCGCTGATCCGCCAGATTCTGCACGGAAAGCGATTCTTTCGAAAGGAATTTGGACTCGATTCTGACACTCTGTGGCTTCCCGACACGTTCGGATTCAGTTGGGCTCTGCCGCAAATCCTGAAGAAAAGCGGCATCAAGTACTTCTTCACCACCAAGTTGACGTGGAATGACACCACGAAATTCCGCCACAACACATTCTGGTGGCAAGGTATTGACGGCTCGAAGGTCCTGGCGCACGCCCCTGCTGTTGGACTGGAAGGGTCTGTTACGCCAGAAGATCTCAACAAGAGCTGGGAGGGATTTCAGGAGAAGGAGAAGAGTCCGCACACCGTCCAGACCTTTGGCTACGGCGATGGCGGCGGTGGCCCGTCCAAGGAGCAGATCGAGACATCCAGAGTACTGAAGACGATTGTCGGGTTGCCATCGTCAACACTCTCGACCGTGTCAGGATTCTTCAAACAACTCGAGGAACGCGCGTCCGAGCTTGACACATGGAACGATGAACTGTACCTGGAAAGACATCGGGGGACATACACGACGCACGGCTGGGTGAAGCGTGAGAACCGTCAGGTCGAGGCTCTGCTCTCTACAACGGAGCTCTTGTCAGTGCTCGGCATGCTGTTCGGCACGACAGGCGCTTCACGCCGCTACCGTCAAAACGAACTCGAGCAAGCGTGGAAGAAGCTCTTGGTCAATCAATTTCATGACATCGTCCCCGGCACGTCCATTGCTGAGGCCTACGATGATGTCCGGAAGGAATTCTCGGCGATACGATCGATCTGCAAGAAATTGCAGCAACAGGCTCTTTCAGGATTCGCGAAACAGGGGAAGCGAAATGCCCGGGAAATTCATTTCGCCGTGTTCAACCCCGTTGGATGGACACGAAGGGACTATGTGACTCTCGAAATCCGATCGAGAGAGAAGAACTTCCTTGTCCTTGATCACCACGGTCGAGCGGTTGAACACCAGGTCCTGGGACGGAGAACGGGAGTGGTTCAGTTGCTGTGTTACATCGAGAACGTTGCCCCGTTTTCGTTCCTGAATCTTGTTGTCAGCCCGAGCAGCACGAAGCCAGCCCCTTCAGATGAATGGAAACTGAGCAACCGGACGATCGAGACACCCTTCTACCGTGTGCGGCTTGACTCGAAGGGGCAGTTATCCTCCTTGTATGACAAAGACCTGAGGCGGGAACTCGTCGTCAAAGGCGGGCGTGCCAACCGGTTTCAGACATTTAAGGATGTTCCTAAACAATGGGAGACGTGGGAGATCGATCCCGATTATGCGAATAAAGAGTTCGAATTGCTGAAGTTCAAGAAGCTCAAGATCGTTGAGGTGGGACCACTTCGAGCAGCGCTTCGCGTGGAGCATCAATCGGACAATGGTACGAGAATAGTACAGGACATCGTATTCTATGATAAGTCTCGACGAATCGACTTTGTGACGAATATCCGCTGGAAAGAGAGACAGACCCTCCTGAAAGTCGGTTTTCCTCTCAACGTGAAGACGACCTCGGCGACATACGAGATCCAGTTTGGGGCGATGCAGCGAACAACGAAACCAACCGAGCCCAGGCAGAAGGCCAAATTCGAGGTGCCCGCCCAGCGGTGGGCTGATCTCTCCGAGTCGAAATTTGGCGTAAGCCTCTTCAACGACTGCAAATATGGCTATGACGCGATCAACAACACGCTACGCCTGACGCTGCTTCGCTCGCCACATTATCCGCATCCACTCGACCCGCTGTGGTTGACCGACGAACGGTTCACGGACCAAGGCGACCACCAGTTGAGCTATGCTCTGTATCCGCATGCAGGCAACTGGCGAACCGGTGAAACCGTTCAACGTGCCCGGGAGTTCAATCAAGCGCTGATGGTCATCCCCGGCGCGGTGGAGCATGTGAATCCCCTCGTCAGTTGCTCAACCTCGAACATTGTGGTCGACAGCGTCAAGAAAGCAGAAGAGAGCGATGATATCATCGTCCGCGTTCACGAGGGCCACGGACAGTCGACGAAAGTCGCTCTGGAGTTCGGCCCAAAAGTTGAGTATGCGGCTGAATGTGACATGCTGGAACAAGAACTGGCTCCACTGAAACTCGTGAAAGCCAAGCTTGTGCTGAAGTTTTCGCCTTTTGAAATCAAGACACTCAAGCTGAGATTCAGAACAAAACGGTAACCGCTCCGCTCCACCTTCTTCGACCGCCGTTATAAACCTTTCAAGATCCAAATTGAGCGATTGATGCCGTCTCGTCTCCAACGCGGGCTCATCGTTTCGTGTCAAGCTGAAGAAAACGACCTCTTCGACTCTTCCGAATTCATCGTGGCGTTTGCGGAGGCTGCCGAGATCGGTGGAGCCGTCGGGGTTCGAATACGCGGAGCAGCGAACATCAAGGCAGTTCGAAAGGCCGTCCAGCTGCCAATTATTGGGATCACGAAAGCGACATTTCCGAACGGTGAGATGCTTATCACCGGCACGCTCGAGGAGATAGAGATGATTGGTAGCTCAGGGGCGGATCTCGTCGCACTCGATGGAACGGGGCGTCTCCGTCCAAATGGTTTGGACGGTCCGGCTATGATTGCCGAGGCGAAGCGGCGCTTCAGCATCCCTCTGATTGCCGACGTGGCAACGCACGATGAGGGGATCGCTGCAGCAGCAGCCGGTGCGGACTACGTGGAAACAAACCTTTCTGGTTACACGGAACAAACCAAGAACACTCGGCTCGATGTCCCGGACTTCGAGCTCGTTGAAAAGCTCGCGAAGCAACTCCCGGAGAAGGTCATTGCGGGGCGGAGATTCTGGACGCCAGAGCAGGTCGCGTATGCATTACGCGTGGGCGCCTTTGCGGTCGTTGTGGGGACAGCCATCACAAGGCAAATCGAAATCGTGAAGAGGTTTGTGAATGCAACGAAAACCCAGTGAGAATCCCTCTCTAGGCTCGGAGGCGGGAAAATGAAAACGGGGTTGTCCATAAAGTCATTCTGAGTCCCGCCGCTTCCCAAGCGGGGCGAAGAATCGTTCGACTGAGCTCACGACGAAGTCTGATCAAAAAGGCAGATTCTTCAGTCGCTTCCTGCCCGACTACGTCGGTCAGGCGGGCGCTCCTTCAGAATGACGTTTTGCTTCTTTTTGGTCAGCCTCGTTTCGTTTCGGATGGAACGCCACTCAGCGAAGCAGCGTGTCCGGGGCGAGGTTCGGCGCTTCGATGTCTTTGAAGTACTTCACTGTGGCGACCTTCAGTTCGAGCGTTGCTTCGTCATTACACACGATAATACCGTGCGGGTGGAGCTGCAGCGCGCTCACGGTCCACATATGATTCACGCCGGCCTCGACAACCATTGCCAAAGCGCGGGCCTTGTTGTACCCGCTGATGATAATGAGCACCTCCTTCGCATCAAGCACGGTCGCAACGCCTACGGTCAAGGCCGTCTTTGGTACTTTGGTGATGTCATTGTCAAAGAACCGCGCATTCGCGACGATGGTGTCATACGTGAGTGTTTTGATTCTTGTTCGTGAAGCGAGAGACGACCCGGGCTCATTGAACGCAATATGTCCGTCCGGTCCGATCCCACCCAGAAAGAGCTGAATACCTCCGAGCTTCTTGATCCTCTCTTCGTAGCTCTCACATTCTTTCTGTAGGTCTTTGGCGTTCCCGTTGAGAATGTTGACGTTCTCCTTCTTGATGTCGATATGCTTGAAGAAGTTGTTCCACATGAAGGAATGGTAGCTCTCCGGATGGTCATCGGGTATGCCGATGTATTCATCCATGTTGAACGTCACCACATTCTTGAACGATACGATCCCTTTCTTGTACAGGTCGATGAGTTCTTTGTAGGTACCAAGAGGCGACGCGCCGGTCGGAAGCCCAAGAACAAACGGTCGGTCCGGGGCGGGGCCAGCCTCACGGATTTTCCTGACGACGTAATTCGCCACCCACTTGCTGACAAGTTCGTAGTTCGGTTGAATGATAACTCTCATGAAACACTCCTTTATGTAATGAGTCTTTGTTTGTTGTGGTTTTACGGCAGATGGCTCTTTGCTTGCTCTTCGAACTCCTGATGGGTGATGGGCGACATCCGCCTTCTCATGAATGCCCTCTTCACGCAATAGCTGAAAGGAGAGCTTTGAACTGCTCCTTGCGCTGTTGAATGGCGGTGCCCTCAGCGACAAGCTTCTGAACAACGGAGTTTGTCTCAGCGGTTCCTCGGACAGCCTCGAAATCTCGTTGCACGTTCTCATCCGACTGGTCGACGCCGTATCCGATTCTCGTGGAAGCATCGAATTCCTTCTTTGAGTCCTCAAGAATCATCCCTCGCATCGCCATCGCCGCATTCTCCCACCCCTCAATTGCCGATCCTGCTTGATCTTTGGTCATCGCATCAAGCCGGACACCGTACTCCTTTTCATAGACATCAAAAACATACCTCCACTCGTCCTCGCGGTAGGCGTCGTACATCAGTTGGAATTCAACGACGAGGGCATCATAGCTGGAGAGTGTGCCATTCGCGATGGCGGTCTCGAGCTGGGCGATCCGTTCCCGCGGAGTGAGCAAGCCGCTGATGTCCGCCCATTCCATGGGGTTCTTCAAGTTCGATTTTGGAGTCAGCGATCCAGTCGCCGCCTTCCAGTTCTTGGTTTTCGTCAGGGCCTCTTGAAGTCGTGCGGTTACTTTCTCATTTAAATAGCGTCCGATCGCGAGCGAGTAGTACCGCGCACCCTTGCGTATCGAGGGACAATCCAGTAGCGCTTCACCGTAGTTCACCAATGTCTCTTCGTTCGGCACGTTCTCACGCAGGGCCAGAAGATCATCTCGACCCCGCCTCATCTTCTCGACGCTGTAGGGTGAGAAGACATCAAAGATGATGAGGTCTCGTTTCTTGAGTGCTCTTCGATTGTCCCGCTTTGGCCACTTTTCTCCGTCCCGGACCGTGCCAACAGATGAGAGGTTGAAACCCGGAAGGATTTTCGTGACGCCCCCCTCCTCTTTGATGTAGGAAAAAGGCAGGTTCGGAGTATCGATGTTGGCATAGTGCTTCCCAATGACAACGCTAAAGGCGCCGATGTGAGCTTCCAACAGCAGATACGAGAACGATCCTGTCTTGCAGCCCCGTTCAAGAACACCCTGGTGGACCGGACCGAGCTTGTACATATGATTGCTCTGGTTCGTGCCGCTGCCAGCATTGAAGAAGGAGAACATCCCCGCAATGAGCAAGGTTGACTTGTGGTGCGTGACCGTGTAAGGGCCTGCAAAAACCGAGACTGCTTCACCATGGAATGCTTCAGAGTTGGCGAAGAAGAGTGAGTTCTCAGCAGAGTATTGCTTTCCCATCTTAACGCCTTGTCCGACAAACACTTTGTCGATCACCGCCCCACTTTCGATCCGAGCGCCTTCGGAGAGGATGAACGATTTCGCGTGAACGCCCTCGCCCACCTCTGTCGAATGCTCTGCACAGCTGTTGATCGTCCCATTTTCCAGGTACTGTGCGCCGTGGATGTACGCGTACGGTCCAACGGCGACGTTGCGAAGCGAACCGCAATGCAGAATCCGTGCCCGCTCGCCAACTCGCCCCCTCTCCGCCTTGGCCGCGGCAGCCTTTGAGTCCATGAGCGCAGCCAGCCTTTTGGAGAATTCCGGGTTGTGCCGCATCATCCCTTGGACATACGCTGTCTGAGAGGTCAGGTCGTTGATAATCTTGATTCCTCGTCCCCCGGCTTCATTGATCGTCTCCAGCTCAACTCCATTGCCAAACGTTGCGCCGAGATCCGACACAAGCGATGCGACATCCTGAATGACAACCCCGTCCTCGATCACGTAGTTCGAGATGACTGAGCCGATGTTTGCGATGCGCACCTGATCTCCGATGATGCAGTCCGATACAGATGCCCGATAAATCCCGCAAAGGAGCTCAACTCCGTCGACCACGTGGCTGCCAGCCGTGCTGCCGATCTGGACAGTTCCGTAGAAATGAACGTTGCTGATTCGGACAAGATCGCAACCGGTGGAGATCGTAATGAGCCGCCAGTCGCTAGCCGTGCAGCCCTGTCCAACAAGTTGAGCAACCTGATGTTCTGTAAGGTGCACAAATGTCATGGTGATACCTCAACGTCTTCGATTTATGAGCCAATTGGTGCGCCGGAGGTGCCCCCCGAGACTGAATTGGACTTCCGGGGGGGACGTTACCGTGGAACAGGTGATTCTTCGAAGCCTTCAGATCATTCTACCAAAAGTGCGTCAGAACATCAAGAAGAATCTCGTTCGATGAGGTGATCGTGACTACCGACATTCCAATGAAGTACAGGTTCTTAAACCTTCCCACGTACCCCGACATCTCCCGCGGTTGCGGACCGCTCGGGGGCATTCACTCAGCCTTCGTTCACTCAAGGGCACAATCAGTTTTTGTGGCGGCTTGCGATACTCCCTTTCTTGCGAGAGATCTCATCTATCACATCATCAACACCGATCCACAGAGTAGCGCGAGAATTCCCGCTTCCCAGGGGAAATTACACCCATTGTGCGGGTACTATTCGCGTGGCTGCTTGCCGGAAATACAACAAAGGTTGGAACATCGCCAATTGAAGGTTCTCGATCTCCTGAAGCAGGTCAACGCCAGAACAATCGAGATAACACCGGATCTTGAATTCTACAGGAAGGATCTCCTCCTGAACCTCAATGAGCCGAAGGATCTCATTTCAGTGCTTTCTTGAAGTTCTCAACCATCCGCTTCGCTCTCTCCGTTAGCACTTCATACCGTTCCTCATCGATCGCCTTCTTGTCCAGCAGGTCACTGCCGATCCCAACCGCCACAGCACCGGCGGCGATCCATTCTCCGACATTGTCAATTGTGACGCCTCCGGTGGGCATCAGTCGAATGTCTGGAAACGGTCCTCGAATGTCCTTGAAGTACTTCGGGCCCAGAGAGGTGGCCGGAAAGACTTTGACGATATCGGCTCCGGCGATCCAGGCTGTGTAGATCTCCGTGGGAGAAAAACACCCCGGCATCACGACCGTATTCCGCTCGCCACAGAGGCGAATGATCTCGAGATTCAAGATTGGACCGACAACGAACTTCGCTCCTGCGTCGATGACCTTGTTGGCCGTTTCCCTGTCGACGACCGTGCCAGCGCCGATCAGAACATCGCCGGGAACCGATGGAGCGAGCTGTCGGATGATATCGATCGCGCCGGGCACCGTCATGGTGATCTCGATGGATTTCACGCCACCCGCCCCAACTGCTTGGATCACCTTCAGAAGTCGCTGCGTATCCTTCATCCGAATGACCGCGACAACTCCATTTGACATGATATGCGAGAGCACTTCTTTCCGATTCATAGTGTCATTTGAAGAAGAAACAGTAATACGGTTCGTTGAGAGCAATGCGTTTGATCAACAAGGCGAGCTCACGGGCATGATAATCACCCCACATTGAGGACTCTCCCATCGGAATCTTCTTGCCCTGTGGAATGTAGTCCCAGCCATTCGGCCGGTGATAGACCGAGTGCAGAATGAGCCCTTGGTGGCTTGGGTTCGTCGAGAGATACGGGACCTCGAACACGCGTGATGCGACGGTCAATCCAGCTCGAATGTAGTTGGCCCCGCGATTGCCACTCTTTTCGTTCTCCAGATAATTACCGAGCCGAATAAGCCCCTGGGCAGCGATCACAGCGGCGGAGCTGTCGACAGGTTCGAAATCGTTGAAGGGATCGGCCGGGCGACCGAGGTAGTCACCAAGCCTTGACAATCCCGGCGCGCCAGTATCCCAATAGGGAATACCATCTGTTGGAGTGTTTGAGAGATAGAAATCCGCCACCGCTTCAGCAACATTTCGGAACGCCTCACAAATCGTCTGCTTTCCACCGAACGACGCGAGTTCGCCTTCGGACAGGTGAGCAAGGAACTCCAGTTCCTCGGCATAGCCGAGGAGAATCCACGCCAGGCCGCGCGTCCATGTAGAGAATGGTGAATATCCTTGCTGCGTGTTCGGGCAGCGGTACGACCCGTCATTGAGGTTGAAGATCGATTCGTGCGCTACCCGACCTCGCACGTCGTACGCATCCCTTCCCTCACCAAAATAGACGTTGTACCGAGCAGTCGTCTCTGCATGCTGGAGAAGTCGCTGGAGCAAACTGATCTTCCGATCCTTCTCCCCCATCAAGACATGTCCAAGCTGATGCGCGACGGCAAGGGACCGCAGCGACCGGACCGTATCAGCGAACAGCGAGTGGGGTCCGTTGAACGAATAGATGTAGCCTTGATCGTTTCCCAAATCTGTCCAGCGAGAAGCTTGTATAGCACCGCTCACCTTCAGGGCGAGCTCATAGAAGTTCTTTTCCCACACGTCAACCGGAATTCTGCCCTCCCTCATCAAGCGGAGCAGATTTCCATAGGTGCTGACGTTATTAAACCCGTGGTCGTGCACGCCAACATGGCTCACATGCGTCGCCATATGAGCAAGAGTGCCTTGCCTGCCAATCTCGCGGAACTGCTTTTCCCCAGTCGCATCAAACTGCAGAATCGCCGACCCAAACTGAAATCCCTGCGTCCATTCGGTCCAGCCGCGGGATGTATAAACCCCGTTGGCCGTGAAAACCGGTGTCCCCTTCTGAGGATCCCACACCTTCTGCAAGATCACGATTTTCTGCGCAGAAAGATCGAGAAGCTGCTCGATTTTAGGAAGAAGGCTTTTGGGTTCCAGTTGATGATTGACCTGAAGCATAGGAAATCAGAGTCGTGGAATGTGGAGTCCGCCGTCTATGTAGATGACCTCTCCGGTCGAGAACGGGAAATTCCCTGCAAGGATCGAACTCACGGCCTGGCCGACATCGTCCGCCGTTCCCCACCGTTGATTGGGGACAAGCCCTTCGGCCAGCAACTTGTCATAGCGTTCCTTGACCGCGCTGGTCATGTCGGTAGCCATGATCCCAGGGCGAAGCTCGAATACCTGTATTCCGTGGTTCGCCAGGCGCGTCGCCCACAGTCTACTGACCATCGACAGACCCGCCTTCGAGATGCAGTACTCTCCTCGATTGACTGAGGCGGTTTCTGCTGAGATCGATGAAATGAACACGATCTTGAATCCGTTCGGCAGGGCGGCTTGCAGCGTCTCTCGCAGCCAGTAATTCGCCACGCTCTGCGTCAGGAAAAATGTGCCGTGCAGGTTCACTTTCAGCACCTCCGAGAATGACTCCTCAGTCGTTTCGGTGACGTCCTTCCTCACCCTCGGTCCGATGCCCGCATTATTGACTAGCGCATCGATGCGCCCGAATTCCTTCAATGTCTGTTTCACGAGCTTGGCGCGATCCTTTGAAGAGCCGATATCCGCCTTGAAGGGGACAAATCGCTGCATCTCGTTGAGTCTGTTTTGAACACATAGCCGGACAGTCTCTCTCGCTGCTTTTTCATCGCTGGTGTAGTTGATGATTGCAGAGCAGCCCATCTTAGCGGCGTGAACTGCAATCCCACGGCCAAGTCCCCGGCTCGCGCCAGTGATCAGGACAACGGGGAGTTCGTTTGCCATGGGCAGGAAATGAGAGAGGTAGAAATGGAGGAACTCGTAGGTCTTTTCACCGTTTCATTCGAGAAACAACTGTTTCCGAACGAAAATATGAAAGTTCTCGGCAAAAGACAAGGATGAAGAGAACGGGGTACTGTCCCATCTTCCTGGGCTGTCACGGTCCCCCGCCAAAAGATGCGGGGCAGGCCAGCCCGCCACGCGGTCTGGCGGGCACACCGTGACAGCTTCTGCCATTTCGTGGATACGGTCACGAAATGGCTCGTGACCGCCTCAGTGAATTTCAAATTAGGACACTACTTAGAAGGGGATGTCCGCTACTACTTCTCCTTCCCGGTGATGACAACGGAAAATGGCAAATTCCGATCCCACGGTGTCGGGCTTGGAGTTGGATGCTGGAGGGATTTTGTATCCTTCCGAACGTTTAAGCTTACGTAATCGACGAGCTCGCCGAGCCGCACGATCTCGTCATCATCCGAATCAGCATCTCCTTGCAGACCTTTGAGGATATGATACGTAAAGACCCCGTGGCCACCGCCCCATTGCTGGGACTCCTGCGAGTATTCCTTCGATTCACTTGCGCTGAAGGTCAGCACACTTGTCCCGGCCTTTGCGATCTCCTCAAGGAATTGGTTGATAAGCTCGGAATTCGCAGTGCCGCGCATCGCCACGCTCGTGCTCACGCCGGCGCTGTGGCAAGCATCGGCAAAAACGATGATCTTCTTCGCCTTGATGTAGTCCCGAATTGCATCTTGGATTTCCTGCATTTTGACGGCCGTGGCGCCGGGTCGGCTAAGGTCTGAATCATAGGCAAGCAGGTAAGGGACATTCGGACGGTAGGGATCAGGCGCTCCATGGCCGGCGAAATAGATGATGGCAACATCTTCCTCGAGCGCATTCTTCATGAAGTCGAAGATCGCCTCTTGAATATTGGTTTTTGTCGCATCCTTGTTCAACAACTTCCGTATGTTGGTTTTTGGGACACCTCTGCCTCCTTCTTCCAGCGGTGTAGTCAGAAACTTATAAAACGACTCCGCATCACGGTCTGCATACCGCAAATCAGTGACGTCAGGGCTCAGGTAATCTGAGATCCCTATGACAGCCGCCCAGACCTGGTATCCCTTGAATATCCTCTCTTCGGGAAGCTTTGACTCCTCACGAACAATGGCAACCTCTCTCTGTACCTTGATCGTCTCTTTCCCCACGTTCTGGTGAACGTCGATTGCAGTGATCTCGACGGAATTCATTCCAAACGTCAGCAAGACGTCGGCACTGAATTCGAGTCCACCTTCAACAGGCTTCACTGGCGCCTCGCGATCGTTGATCTTCACGATGGCCACACCGCTGGAATCTCGCGCGATCCCTCTGATTTTGATTGACCCGGTCTTGACGGTCAGATCGACATCCGGGATGATTTTGATCCCACGCTGAGCGACCTCCTTTGGCTCCAGGATTTGAATCGTGGGAGGCGATGCATCTTTAGGCCTCTCGACCGGCTTTTCGGGCGCTTTCTCCGGCTGTTTGGTAATATGAATCAGCCTGCCGGGCTTGCTTTTGTCCGTCGATGTCTGTGCAAGGACGCCCGCAGAAGCAACCAGAAAGCTGACGCAGAACATCAGCACAATCTTTTTCATGGCACTACCTCCGTCTTTCCAGTTCTTGATGCCGTGGACCTAGTTTCCCGTTGGTCGTCCGGCTGGTTTTGGAAATCCCCCTTCTGGAGTCGCTGGAGAACTCTTGGGCGGAAAGATCGTGTCTTTGAAGAGAAAGACCGCCCCTCCGACGACAGCCGCCCCACCTCCAATCCAGTAGAGCAGAGTGCTCCCGGGCTTGATCATCTCAACGTCAACGACGAAGTAGAAGTCGTCGCCGTCAAGGCCTTGTGGGAACTCCTTGAGAATGTCCCATGCAGCCTGCTTGCTCTTTCCTACAAAACGCCCTTCGCCGACGTCGCCAGTGATCGTTTTGGGGATGTGAAGGAACGACTGGTTCGCTTCTCTTCGTAGGATGACCTTCACAATGTAGTCACGGTCAGCAGGGCCTTCGAGATCGTAACCTACGACTACCCTTGTGCCTGCCACCTCGAACCGCACATTCTGGACGCGTATCTTCTCCTGAGCGGACGCGACACATACGGAAAACAGCAGCAAGAGCGCCCAGGCTGCTCCCACGCTTACGAAAAAAATTCTGCGTTTCAGACGGGTGAACATTGTCGATCACTCCTTATCTGATGAGAATCATTTTTGTGACAAAGCTTCTGCCAGATGGAGCACCTAGGCGGCAATAGTAAGCGCCGCTCGGCATTGCCACACCCAGCTCGTTTCTCCCATCCCAGGTGAACCAGTGTCGTCCGGCCTCAAGCCATCCCGCAAAGAGCGACCGTGTCTCCTGACCCAGAGTGTTGAAAACCGAAATCCGAACCTCAGAAGGCGCAGGGAGACTAACTGAGATTGTTGTTGATGGATTGAAGGGATTTGGGAAATTCTGCGAGAGCGAGAATTCCTTCGGCATGATCTCGACAACCTGTCCCTCAACCGCGGCCGGCGTTCCCACAAGCACTCTGAAATGCGACACCTTCATCTGCGGCACGAAGGAATAGACAGAGTCTCTTCGAAGATCCATCGTCCTTGCCCGCTCCACGTCAATCAGATACACCACATACTGTTGAGGCACGCTCGAGATCCCTCGGAAGGCAAGCGAAGCGGGTTTGCCCAGATCACCGACCGTGGAGAAATTCCACGTTTTGAATTCATCGATCTCGGAGCGAATGTCTGACGCGAAGGCTGAGAAATCGTTGTCCCATTCCGGGCGCTCAAAATACACCGTGGCCAGGTCTGGCAGCCCTCGCGGCTTCCGGGTATCGAGCAGATCGAGCCCGTCCTTGGCAAGATTCGAAACACCGAGCCACGCCTCGGCATCGATGATGTCACCCGCTGAAAAGGCCACGTTGATCCTCCATCCTCCGGCAGTTACCTCGATCGGTTCCGAGGCCTTCGTGAAGATACCGGCATACGGGACTCGAAGCTTCGTGAGCGTCGTGTTGGGCGAGCCGTTGAAGAAGTAGTAACCAACATACGGATCGAAATTGGATGATGTACTGAACGATCCGTTGAACGTGTAGATTGGAGCGTTCGTGCCGTTGGTGCTTTGGATCTTCGACCACGAGATCGTGGAACTGAATGGATTTGTAATGAGATTCCAGCCGGTATTGAGCGACAATTCCGCCTCGAGCGCACTATTGAGCTGCGGCGCGTTCACGATCCGATTGATGTTGAGCGCTCCTCGTGCGATAACCCAGAATGCCCTCCCGAGGCTGAACCGGAAGGTAGAGCTTCCGTCGAACTCGACGAGGTAGTTGGTTGCTGTCCCGTTGTCCCAGTATGCTTGCCAATCGACGTTACGCGTCCCCGAGAAGAGGGAATTGACAGGCAAATCGCTCGTACCGGGCAGTCCAACGATTCGATACTCCGTGGCCTCGTACTCAGAGGCTTTGGCCTTGACAGGGAACGTGACGCTCGCGCTCAGAGCGAGCGTTGTCGGGGGGCTCGGGACTGTCGAGAAGCTGAACGTTTGAGAGAAGGGACTCGTCCCGCCAGCGCTCGTTGCACTCACACGCCAGTAGTACGTAGTGGAGTATGCGAGAGGTCCAACCTGCCTTGAAGTGGTCGTTAGAGTTGTGTCATCCACAAGCAATGGAGAGAATGAAGAGCTTGTGGAGAGCTGCAGTCGATATCGTGTTGCGCCCGGCGAAGTGTTCCAGGAGAGAGTCAAGGTCGTGGACTGATTTGTCGCGCCGTCGGCGGGAGAGCTGAGCACTACGGCTGAAGGCAATGTCGTGAAGCTCAGTATCAAGCCGCGCTGAGTCCCCAGCGAGTTCTGGCCCATTACTCTGAAGTAGTATGTGGTGCTGGCGGTAAGCCCGGTCAGGTCCGCTTTCACGGCTACCGGACTTCCTCCAGCGCCGACCGATTGTGATGAGGTTGTGGAGTATGACGACAGACTGCTGCTCGTGCCCCACTCAAATGCCACAGTCGTAGCGAGGCCATTCGGATTAACCGTGCCATTGATGGTCGCCGTAGTAGCAGCGACACTTGTTGCGGCGTTGCTCGCGGCAGTGGGTGCAGATGCCGCCAATGCGGTTGCCGCGTAGCTTCTTACGCCTTCGAAGCCTGAGATATCGACAGCGCCGATGCGGTAGAAGTAGCGTGTTCCTGCCGTGACTTTGGAATCAGAAAATGAAGTTGAAGTAGTTGAGTCGATGAGTATGACAGTAGTGGAGTCGGCTCCTCGATATATTGTGTATCGCAGCAAGGGCGCAGCGCCACCACCGTTCTGCCAACTGAGACTGATGGCCGCTGCGGAACCAGTTGCAGAGAGGTTCTTGGGCGGAAGCTGGAGGTTGAATTCGTCGGGAGAACGGGCTTTGTTGGAGATGCGGACTTCATCGATAAGACCTTTGAACGGGTTTGGAGTAATGCCCGACGACAAGCCTATGTTAAGGTTGCCATTGTTGTCCAGACTTCCCAGCGTGGTGACCGGTACGCTACTATCCAGAACACCGTCAATATAGAGCCTTAACGTTGTCTGGGTTACCACTCCTGCTATATGGTGCCACTTATCATCATTTATTTGACGGACACTAGTCAAGCCAGTCCTTCCCTGATCCCCCTCCACGGAGAAACTCACGTTTCCGTTCGATTCGAGCTCTGTTTGCCAGCCTCGTCCGCTAGAAACCTTAAAGCACGGGTGGCCGCCGAGATTTGTTAGATTCAAAGTGTTCACCCATGCCTCAAGCGTATAAGCTCCCGTGCCGAAATTGAGTGACGTTGAATGTGGAATCGTTACTATCTCACCTGTCGTGCTATAACTTCTCGCCTTCCCAAATCTCCCATCCACAACCGTAGTCCCAGTTGCTGTGCCATTGTTTCCATTGCCACTCGCATCGCTCACGGTCGTGCCGCTGGTCTCGTTCATATGAAGAAGGAGAACGGTGTTGGCGTCGGGGGTGTATTCGCCCAAGAATGCTAGCGGCCCCATTACGTTCCTTAAGACTGAAACCGTGTTGCTGCCGCCATTTGTGATGGCTAAGTCAGGTTTGCCGTCGCCGTCAAGATCGCCTATGGCAACACCGTCGGGACCGCTTCCTGTTGTGAAGTCCACTTTCGCAGCAAAGGATCCTGATGTGATCGAGCCGCTCGTGCTCGTGTTCCGAAAGAGTGAGACGGTGTTACTGTTAACATTTGTTACGGCTAAGTCAGGTTTGCCATCGCCGTCAAGATCGCCTATGGCAACACCGTAGGGACCGCTTCCTGTTGTGAAGTCCACCTTGCCTGCAAAGGAGCCTGATGTGATCGAGCCGCTCGTGCTCGTGTTTCGAAAGAGTGAGACGGTGTTACTGTTAGCATTTGTTGCGGCTAAGTCAGGTTTGCCATCGCCGTCAAGATCGCCTATGGCAACACCGTAGGGACTGCTTCCTGTTGTGAAGTCCACCTTGCCTGCAAAGGAGCCTGATGTGATCGAGCCGCTCGTGCTCGTGTTTCGAAAGATTGAGACGGTGTTGCTGCCTTCATTTGTTACTGCTAAGTCAGGTTTGCCGTCGCCGTCAAGATCGCCTTTGGCAACACAGCGGGTGATAGTTCCTGTCGTGAAGTCCACCTTCGCTGCAAAGGAGCCTGATGTGATCGAGCCGCTCGTGCTCGTGTTCCGAAAGAGTGAGACGGTGTTACTGTTAGCATTTGTTACGGCTAAGTCAGGTTTGCCATCGCTGTCAAGATCGCCTATGGCAACATCACGGGGCCAGTATCCAGTTGTGAAGTCCACTTTCGCTGCAAAGGAGCCTGATGTGATCAAGCCAGTCGTGCTCGTGTTCCGAAAGACTGAGACGGTGTTGCTGTTAACATTTGTTACGGCCAAGTCAGGTTTGCCGTCGCCGTCAAGGTCGCCTATGGCAACCATGTAAGGATTAGTTCCTGTTGTGAAGTCCACCTTGCCTGCAAAGGAGCCTGATGTGATCGAGCCGCTCGTGCTCGTGTTCCGAAAGAGTGAGACGGTGTTGCCCTCCATATTTGTTACGGCTAAGTCAGGTTTGCCGTCGCCGTCAAGATCGGCTATGGCAAGATCGGGAGGACCAATTCCTGTTGTGAAGTCCACCTTCGCTGCAAAGGAGCTTGAACTGATTGACCCGCCGTCAGCAAAGGTTACAGTAAATGGCTTAGCAGAGTACGCGATCAATCCTGTTGTCAAGTCTGTCACTGTAATCGGCGCATACGTGGCGCCTACAGGCACGGTCACGGTGAGCGAAGTCGAAGTGGCTGAACTCACCGTTGCCCGCACAGCACCAAAGTAGACAATGTTGTTGGGTGGAATTGTACTAAAGTTGCTGCCCGTAATCGTGACCGTTGTGCCGATCGGGCCGGACTTTGGCGAGAAATCTGCAAATGTCACAACCGTTGGTACTGCAGCACTTGTCGTGAAACTAAGAATCGATGCTCTCTGCGTACCCGCACTGTTCTGGCCTACAGCACGATAGTAGTACGTCGTGCTTGGACTCAATCCGGTCAAACTCGCCGTGACCGATACTGCACTCGTGCTTGAGCCAATCGATTGCGATGTCGTTGTGCTCGAGCTCGATAGCGTGCTGCTCGTCCCCCACTCAAAGTAGGCTGTGGTCGATGAGCCATTTGGATTGACTGTTCCATTCAGAGCGGCAGAAGTCGCTGTTACGTTCGTTGCAGCACTTGTGGAAACTGTAGGCGCCGTTACAGCAGCAGATGTTGTAAAGCTCCAAGTCGTTGAATACGCGCTTGTTCCACCAGCGTTCTTTGCATTGACCCGCCAGTAGTACGTTGTACCGCCTGACAACCCTGTAACTGTTACTGAAGTGCCTGTGACAGTCGAATCATTAAAGACCGTGCTCGTAAATGAAGAACTTGTTGAAACCTGCACGCGATACGTGGCAGCCTCCAATGAAGGCTGCCAACCAAACGTGACACTTAAAGGTTGACCTGTCGCCCCGTCAGCAGGAGATACGAGAACAGGCGCCGCGGGCGGAGTGTGATAATAAGGAACGTTGAGCCGGTAAATCGTGAACTGATCTGTTTTTGCAATCCACAGGCTTTGGCCATCCCACGCTACGACCGAGAATGCAGTGGAGGTTATACCTAAGGCGTTGAGGTTCGCTCGATACAAGAATTGACCGGAGGTAGAATACTTGCTGACGTTGTTCCCGGGACTTCCAATCCACAGATTTACGCCGTCGTATGAGATGGAATTCGGCCGCGCAGTCGAGACATCCACGCCGAAGTTCAGAAGTGGCGTTCCGTTCCGCGCGTGTTTGTATATGAGAGAGCTATTGTAGTCACTGATCCAGAAGAACTTTCCGTCCCATTCGAAGCCGCTTAACGCCCAATGCGAAACGTCGAGGGAATCGACCCGATTGCCGAGTGCATCGACTTTCATGTTCCTGCCTGAGCCGTAGCCCTGGCCACCGCCAATCCAGAGGCCGGTGCCGTCCCAAGAGAGGTCAAGGTCCGGAAACCTCGGCGCAGTAAAACTCGAAAGCACAGTTCCCGAAGTATCCATCTTATAAACGTTTTTCAGATTATCAATCATCCACAAGTTTGTTCCATCCCAAGCTAATCCTGTAGGAAGGCTACCCGGGGAAACGAATGAACTGCGGACTGAAGCTGTAGAGAATGCCGGTGGAGGCAACGTGCCAAAACTGAACGCGGTTGAATACTCACTCCACCCCGATGTGCTCTTCGCGCGAACACGCCAATAAAGAGTCCGGTTGTTCTGGAGTGGCCCGACCTGTCTTGAGGTGGTCGTGATCGTCGTATCGTCGAAGACCGTCGTCGAGAATGAGGAACTCTGGGAAACTTGCAGGTGGTAATTTGTTGCGCCGGCGGAAGCAGTCCACGATAAAGCTGGCCGTGTGTTTTGATTTGCGGCGCCATCGGGTGGAGAGGAAAGAGTGGGAGGATTGGGTACTGCACCCGACAATGTGGTAAAACTCACGATTGACCCTCCCGATGTCCCTGCGCTGTTCTGTCCGACTACTCGATAGTAATACGTCGTGCTTGCACTTAAGCCTGTGAGATTCGCTGTTACTGAGACTGCACTAGTCCCTGAGCCAATGGATTGCGAAGCGGTGCTTGTATATGTCGATAATATGCCGCTCGTCCCCCACTCAAACCAAGCAGTAGCTGTCGAGCCATTCGGATTGACGCTTCCATTGAGGGTTGCAGAGGTGGAGCCTATGTTCGATCCTGCACTCGTGGTCACTGTAGGAAGTGCAGACGTCGTAAAGCTCACGATTGAACCGTTCTGCGTCCCGCCACTGTTTTGTCCTACTGCCCGATAATAATACGTCGTGTTCGCATTTAATCCTGTAAGATTTGCCGTCACTGAGACCGCACTTGTCCCTGAGCCAATCGATTGCGAGGTCGTAGTATCAAATGTGGATAACGTGCTGCTCGTCCCCCACTCAAAGTACGCGGTTGTCGCTTGTCCGTTTGGATTCACTGACCCGTTCAACGTAGCAGAAGTTCGCGTGATAGCTGACGCGGCGGTCGTCGTGACTGTCGGAGGGCTCAGAGCTGTAGCCCTAAAAATCACTGGAATTCCTCTCAAACCCGCCGAAGTTGCTGATACTCTATAAGTACCAGCTTTGTCGCCCAGAGTAAGAACCGTCGATGCTTGTCCGTTCGCATCAGTTGTCGCGCCTGCAACGCTCAGTCTCTGTCCAGCAGCTCCATTAGGTATGCTATCGATCGCAAAGGTGACGGTTATCCCTGAGGCGGGAAACCCGTACATGTTCTTGACAGTCAATATCAATGGACCTGACAAAGATGCACTGGTTGCTCCGGTCTGATTGTTTCCTAAGGTCACGCTCATGGCGGGAGGAAGCGGGGACCAAGCTGGTGTGTACAGGGTAATCGAAGGAGGTGTGCTGCTCAAGATTAGTGACTGGTTCGATCCATCAGAATTCATTACAAAGAGGTCATACACGTCTTTGTGATTTCTGTCTGAAAGCAACGCGATCTTGGACCCATCGGGCGACCATGAAGGGCTGCCCTCCTGGGCACCGATGACGTACAACTGCCACTGATTAGTCCCATCTGCGTTCATAGCGTGGATCTGGGTATCCGATTCAAACACGATTTTCGTGCCGTCAGGTGACCACGATCCAAGCCAATCACGTTTCGTGTTATTGGTCAGACGTGTCTGGTTGGTCCCATCGGAGTTCATTACATAGATCTCGGAGTTTCCATCGCGGTCAGAAGAAAACGCAATCTTGGAACCATCAGGCGACCAAATCGGCGATTGATCGACCACCGAGTTGTTTGTGAGCCGGACCTGGTTCGTTCCATCAGCATTCATTGTGTAGATTTCAGAGTTTCCATCGCGGTCAGAAGAAAACGCAATCTTGGAACCATCAGGCGACCACGAAGAGGGTCCATCATTTCCTGGGTTGTTCGTTATGCGTGTCTGGTTGGTCCCATCGGAGTTCATTACATAGATCTCGGAGTTTCCATCGCGGTCAGAAGAAAACGCAATCTTGGAACCATCAGGCGACCAGCAAGCACCACCCTCATTGGCACTGTTGTTTGTAAGGCGTGCCAGATTTGTTCCATCCGGACTAACGGAATAGATTTGAAACCGACTAATTCCGGTGTCTCGATTGGAATGAAAAGCAATCCTCGTGAGTGTGAGTTGCGCGAACGCGGGTGAGCTCCAAAGAAGCTCAACACAAAGAAGCGCAAGAGAACAGGGGATTTTTCTCATGGCTGTACGCGACAGTTGTGTTATGCCATCGGTCGGTGAAACGAAGGATTATTTTTGCTTCAGACCATCAGTCCTCGCTCCCAATCAGCTCGAGTGACCCAACAAAGCTCGAAAGCTCTTCCTATCTAAATACCATCGTCGCAAAACGAGTCGCGTGATAGCAAGCACGCCTCACTGTTTACACAATTCCTCGACGATCCCTCGATGATTCCGTCGAGCAGATGATCAAACGTAAGACGGCGCTTGGAGGGATCGCCTTCGTAACAAACTAAATGAATGCGGGTTGAAATTCAAGCATTGGTTGCGCAAAAGGGAGGTTCAACTCGAACGACAGTGAGCTAGGAAACGGGAGAAATGTATGCGAGAGTGTCAGAATTGAGAATCTCACTCCCGTGAAGACCAGGTACACTATCGGAGACTTGGCTCGAGTGTCGTCGCTGCATCCGTGTTGGCGTCACGGTACTTGACAATAACTGGGGCGTAGAGGCTAAGTCCATGCTCCTGTGCAAATGAACTGGATACATGCCGCGTTCCAGAAACAACAACAGCCCCTTCCGGCACGACGAGCGGTTGGTCCGCCGACCGGCGGAGGATTTTTCCATGGGGAAGATCGTAGAGAGGAGTAGAACCGGTTAGAATCACACCTGCAGCGATTACCGCCCGTCGTTTCACGATGGTCCCTTCATAAATGCCGCAGTTCCCACCGATGAACACGTCATCCTCGATGATAACGGGATACGCCCCGATCGGCTCAAGAACGCCGCCAATCTGGGATGCAGCGCTGAGGTGCACCCTCTTGCCAATCTGGGCGCAGGAGCCGACGAGCGCGTGGGAATCTATCATTGTCCCTTCGTCCACGTAGGCGCCGACATTGATATATGCCGGTGGCATGAGAACAACGCCCTTCGCCACAAATGCCCCATCGCGGATTGAGGAGCCTCCCGGAACAACCCGCACCTGGTCGGCAGTCGTAAGCTTTCTAAGCGGATATGTGCTCTTATCGAAGAATCGAAACTCATTGTTAATCGACAGATCCGTCAACTCCCCAAGCCGGAAACCGAGCAAGATGCCTTTCTTCACCCATTCGTTGACTCTCCAACCCGCGCGGCCCCCATCCGTTAGCGGTTGAGCTGCCCGGACTTTGCCGGCATTCAGCAACGATTTCAGAGTACCAAACGCTTGCAGTGCGGCGTCGCGATCGACGGTAGCGGGATCGCTCGAGAAGAAGGCCTCGATTTGTTCTTGCAGATTCATACGATTCGCCCGGGTCAGATGTGTTTCAACTTCTTGAGAGCGTCCCTGAGCTTTTCGCGATTCTTCTCCCCTATTGGCACCATCGGCAGCCGGAAGACCTCTTCGATCATCCCCATCATCGCGAGCGCAGTCTTGGCTGGGATCGGGTTCGACTCGATGAAGTTGACGTTCATAAGGTCAAGAAGCCTGTTGTGCCGATCCCGAGCTTTTTCCCACTTCCCTTTGAGACAGAGGCGCACCAACTCTGAGAACTCTTTGGGCACCTCGTTGGCCACCACCGAAATGCAACCGTCTCCTCCCAAAGACATGATCGGCAGCGTGAGCACATCATCTCCTGATAAGAGGGAGAAGTGCTCAGGCTTGTGTCGGGCGATTTCCATGATCTGAGCCATATTGCCGGATGCCTCTTTGACCATGACGACAGAGGGGATTTCTTCTGCCATGCGCAGCGTCGTTCCAGCTTCGATATTACCGCCCGTTCGTCCGGGAACATTGTACACAATGATCGGAATATCGACCGCCTCTGCGATCGCTCGGAAGTGCTGAAAGTAGCCCTCCTGCGTCGGCTTGTTGTAGTATGGTCCCACGATGAGCGCAGCATCGGCCCCGGCGCTCTTCGCGAAGCGCGTTTTCTGAATTGCCTCTTGTGTGTTGTTGCTCCCCGATCCCGCGAAAATCTTGACGCGCCCGCGGGCCTGAGCCAGGACAATCTCGATCACGCGCTGTTGCTCGCCATTGGTAAGAGTAGGATTCTCTCCCGTCGTGCCCACGGGGACGAGGCCCTCAACGCCCCCTTTGATCTGAAACTCGACCAAACGTCGAAGCGCCGACTCATCGATAGATCCGTCTTTCTTGAACGGCGTAACGAGCGCTGTCGCAGTTCCCTGGAACTTCTTACCCTTCCACATCGCAGAACTCCTCATTTCTGACCGAACAAATCTTGAAGAACGTCTTCCATCGTAAACATTCCCTTCTTGCCCTGAACCCACTCAGCAGCAAGCATTGCACCCAAGGCAAATCCCGTGCGGTTCTTCGCGACATGACGCAGCTCAATCGAATCTGCCGCTGAATCGAACGTCAACGAGTGGATCCCCACAACCGCTCCCCCGCGAGTCGAGGACACATGCAGCTGATCCGTGCGGATTTTCCCATCCGGCGCGTGAGCCAGAAGTTCTTTCTTGCGCTTGATTTCTTTGAGGACGATCTCCGCAAGCGTGAGGGCGGTGCCGCTCGGACTGTCGACCTTGTCCTTGTGGTGGACCTCATGGATGAACGCGTCATATTCCTCAAACCGGTCAAACATCGTTGCGGCCGTACGAACGAGCTGATAGAAGATGTTCACACCGACGGAAAAGTTCGGTGCGTGGACCAAACCGATCCCCTTGGCTCGCACCATATTCTGCACGTTCTGGAGATCTTTGCTCCAACCGGTCGTACCGACGACGATCGGCTTGCCCAGCTCCGCCCAAGGGGTAAGATCGGCAATGATGCCTCTGGCTTGGGCAAAATGGATTGCAGCATCAACGGCGCTCATCGCCGTCGCGTCTGGCTTCGGCGTGTCGAGATCGACGCGAACGCCAACAGTCCAGCCTCGCTCCAGCGCAAGGCGCTCGATTTCTTTTCCCATCTTTCCGTAACCGATCAGGGCAAGACGCATAGACTTAGCTCGCTCGAATGGGTGAGAAAAGGTCGCTTTCCGGCACGGGCTCGAAGAACTCTTTGTGGAGGCGCTGAACTGCCAGCGTTACCTGCGATTCTTCGACCACCATGCTCATGTTGTTTTCCGATGCCCCCTGTGAGATCATCATCGCATTGATGTCGCCGAGTGCGTGGAAGATCCGGTCGGCAACCCCCGCCGTCGCATGCATCTGATCACCGACGACACACAGGATTGCCTTGTTCTCATAGATCGCCACTTCGGCAAATGTCTCGAGCTCCACCACGACTTGCGGAAGCCGGGCGATATCGTCGATTGTCAGTGAAACTGCAACCTCAGAGGTGCTCACGAGATCGACCGATGTTTTGTACCTGTTGAAGACTGAGAAAATCGATTCCAGGAAACCGTACGCCATTAACATCCTGGAGGACTGGATGTTGAGAACGGTGATTCCTTTCTTGACTGCAATCGATTTGACCGCTGCCTTTGTCTTCGGCGGATCTGCGACGATGCGGGTCCCAGTCGAGTCCGGAAGCTTGGAGTTCAGGACGATCACGGGAATGTTTTTCTTCACAGCAGGAAGAATGGTGCTCGGGTGCAGCACCTTTGCGCCGAAATACGCAAGCTCGGATGCTTCCCGGAAGGAGATGACATTGAGCTTCTGCGCAAGCGGCGCGATGTGCGGGTCTGCCGTCAGCACGCCGTCGACATCTGTCCAGATCTGGATTTCTTCCGCACCTAGGGCGGCACCGATGATCGAGGCGGAATAGTCCGATCCTCCGCGACCGAGCGTGGACGTGATCCCCTTGCTCGTTGCCCCGATGAAACCCTGCGTTACGGCGATTCCCCCCGACGCCACAAGGGGGGACAGCTCCGCGACGGCTTTCTTGCTGATCTGGTCCATGAGGGGCGCGGCAAAAGTGAACTGGTCATCAGTGATCATGAACGTTCGCGCGTCCACGAGTCTCACCGGAAGTCCTTGCACTCGCATGGCTTCACTAAGGATTTGCGACGACAGGAGTTCCCCCACAGAGGCGATGGCATCAAGAGAGCGGCTCGTCAGCTCGCCAAGGAGCGCAATACCCTGGCACAGGTTGCGCAAATCCTCGATCTTCCGACGGAATGAAAGGATCAACTGTTGACAGGTCGGACGATCATCAATCAGGTTTTCGGCGATGGAAACATGCCGCTCCAGCAATTCGTTCAACAGGAGCAGTGCCTCATTGAACTTTCCTTCTTCGGCAAGGCGGGCGGCTTTCAGAAGGGCGTTCGTGACCCCTGAGGCTGCCGAGACGACAACCACCGGCCGTCGACCCTGCTCTCGCCGGATCAGGCTGATGACATTCTGCATCGACCGGGCGTCTTCGATCGACGTCCCGCCGAACTTCATGACGATCATTGCGTTGCTGCGGTCCCTCTGAGAGAGATAGTGAAATCATGGATCTACGACCGACGACCTTGCGCCAAAACCTCCGCAATCTGAACAGCGTTGGTGGCGGCACCCTTACGTACGTTGTCGGTGACAATCCAGAGATTGATGCCGCTGGGGACTGTATCATCCTTCCTGATGCGCCCCACAAACACTTCATCCCTTCCGTACGCGGTGATCGGCATGGGATAAAGGCCCTTCAAGGGGTCATCTTGCACGATGACGCCGGGAGCGCTCTGAAGCCGCGCTCGCACCTCGTCAACTGTGCACGCCCGCTCAAATTCCACATTTACCGCCTCGCTGTGTCCTCCCCAGACCGGAACGCGGACGGTGGTCGCAGTGACCTTGATGTCCACCCCCATAATCTTCTTCGTTTCCTTCATCATCTTGACCTCTTCCTTCGTGTAGCCACCCTCCCCGAAGACATCAATCTGAGGCAAGACATTGTACGCTATCGGGTGCGGAAACTTCCTTTCGCGCAAGGGGCGGTCTGCGATTTCATCTTCAAGCTGGTTGACGCCTTTCTTCCCTGCCCCGGTAACGGATTGATATGTCGCGACGACGACCCGTTTCACGATGAAGGCATCGTGCAGCGGCTTCAGGACGACCACCATCTGGATCGTCGAGCAGTTGGGGTTGGCGATAATGCCATGATGGCGAAAAGCCTCCTGGCGGTTGACCTCTGGAACAATCAGTGGCACATCAGCCTCCATCCGGAAAGCGCTGCTGTTGTCGATCACCACCGCCCCCATCCGAGCAGCGATCGGCACGAACTCCTTACTGATTGTCGCCCCAGCCGAAAAGAGCGCGAAATCCACTCCGGCGAAGCTCTTCGGCTCCAGCTTGCTGACGGAAACGGCCTTCCCATTGAATTCAATCTGTGTTCCTACGGAGCGCTCCGAAGCAAGCAGCACCAATTTGGCAACGGGAAACTTGCGTTCCTGGAGGACTTTGACCATCGTCCGGCCGACAAGGCCCGTTGCGCCGACAACAGCTACGGTGTACGATCTCATAGCGCGATACCACGTGGAAATTCAGCAACAAAAAAACGGTGGGACCGCTACCAGCCACACCGTTCCAAGATACTTCAATCATCCCGCCAAACATCGGCGGCCTGCCCGTCCGCCACGTGTTGCGACAGAGAAGTGCCGTCACAATTTGTGGATTTCAGCCTAAGGCAGTCAGAAAAAGCTGAGAAGGTGTGACCAGTTCAGCCACACCATCCTGTTGCTCGATCAGTGGACAGCCCTTCGACTCACTCGCCCGCCTACGGCGGACTCACTCGCTCAGGACTGCGCTAGTATGAGGAAAGCCGAGCCTGCGCTCGCCTTTCCTCGCGTGGACAGGGACGGAATCCCCGCCCGACCGAACCTGTCAGGACGTTGTCTCGGTCGTTCGGGCGGGGAACCGCCGACACACTCCACTCCGATGAATTCAAGACATCAGACAACCGGGGGACGCTCTCCACCCCTCAAACCACAACGTCCTCATTCTCTCCAGTGGACAGGGACGGAATCGAACCGCCGACACATGGATTTTCAGTCCGGGCCAGCTGTCGATTCTTGAGGAATTCGATTCGTTTTGTCCAACTTCTTCGTCACCGATTGACCGAAGTGTTAGCAGACTGTTAGCAGACGATTTATGCTGCTACGCGAAGATAAAGAATTCGTGCGTGGATATCAACCCTAAAGTACTGTGCTTGGTCACCGCATTCTTAATCAGTTGGCCCTCCATGATCCAGATTATCACTTTCCGGTAACCCAATTCGAAAGGATACTGGCCAACCCTTCCGATGAGTTCAGTTTGACAATCTTGGACGATGTATTTCTCCGCTCAGCCGCGTTCCGCAGGTTCGCCTCATCTTCCTCCGGAATTCAAGATCATCACAGATCACGAAGCCAATCAGTCCGACGATGTCTCCAACTCCCTCGGCTCATTTCAATAGCAGCATCTTTTTCACAATGGAGCCCTTGGGACTATCGAAACGACAAATGTACACTCCGCTCGGAACAAATGATCCAAGCTTGTCTCTTCCGTCCCATCTTACCCTGTGAAAGCCAGGCGTGATGATGCCATCGATGAGGATTCTCACCTCCCTGCCAAGCAAGTCATACACGGCAAGCCGGACATGACTCTCTTTCGGTACTCCATACGCAATCTCGGTCTCCGGATTGAACGGATTAGGGTAGTTCTGACCTATCTCAAACTGTGTCGGTGTTGGTTCAATGACCGACGGCGCAGAACGCTTCAACGTGTCGGATTCCGCGAATTTGCCTAACGCCTGCGTGGTGAAGGAACGTGCGCTTGACCAATCACTGGTGCCGGCTGCATTTGATGCATTCACTCGCCAGTGATAGGTTGTTGAATGCGACAACGCGGTGAGCGTTTGTGAAGTATTCGTGATTGCACTTTGATCGAAGATCGTTATCTCAAAAGTCGAACTTGTCGAAACCTGCAATCGATATGAGCTCGCTCCATTTGAGGCATTCCAACTCAAGGTTGGCGCGATTGATACACCCGTGGCTTCACTTGCTGGTGAAGCGAGAACCGGAGGTTGCAGGAAAAAAGAGTAGTAGACTGTAATTTGGATGTGATCGATACTAGCGGTTCCCGATCCTCCTTGGTTCTCTTGCGCGGAAACAGCGACACCGAAATCGCTGGCGTTGATCTCCCCTGGAGTCCAACCAAGTCCCCAGAGATCAGTCGCTCCACCACATGTTCTGTAAATGTCCACTCCGAGCGGCCAAGTCTCTCCAAAATAGGCTTTGTCGGTGCCGGTGATCGACCCCCCTTTTGTCATCTTGACACTGTAGGTTCGTATGTCCGCCAGACCCGACCTCCTTCGCTCAACTTCAACCAGAATACCGGTAATGGTTGCCTCACTGGGGACATCGAATCCGAAATTTGTGACCTTCAGATACTTTGACTGTGAGAGAGATAGGGAAGCGGAAGCATACGCATTGTCTGAGGCTTGCACATGGGTCGGTGAATTCCAATTCACCGTGCCGACCGTCGGATCAATAGCGAAAGTTCCGCCCGATCGAGTCATTCGTTGCCCGCTATTCCGCGGCGTGGGGTGAGCAACAATGAAATCCTGCGTATTGTTGTTCGTATCTGTATTCCCGCCTGATAATCTGATGACGGACTTGTAGACATCTGGATTTGCGGTAGGGCCGTTTCCTTCATAACTATTTGCCGTGCTTCCATAACCGACAAAATCGATAATGGATGAGTTTCCGCTGGGGAAACTGCCGCTCAGCGGCAAGGTGCTGTTCACCAACGCAACCTTCCCCGCACTTGAGGACAGGCTCACTGTTCCCGTTGCGTCAGGTGGCGGCAACTCCGCCGTTCCGTTGCTCCCGCCAGACGCGAGCTTGATAAGGTAATACTTGCCGGCACCGATTGAATCAGAGAGCGGGACAACAGACCATGTGCTACCGGCTGTAGTGGCTGACTGGATAGACCACCCATCGAGGCTCACCGGAGCTTCGGTCCTGTTGAATAGCTCGACGAAGTCGTTCGTGTATGGTGCGTCTCCATATGACGAAGATTGACCTCCACCACCATAGATTTGACTGATGACAACGGCAGCCGGTGGCGGCAGGGCTGCGGTGAACGATCTCACTGTTGACCAATTGCTGGTTTCTATAGCATTCGTTGCATTGACCCGCCAATGGTACGTCGTTTGGTCAGAGAGACCGTTTATTACTCTTGAAGTGCCAAGAATGCCGCTTTGATCAAACATCACGGAAGAAAACGACGAATCTGTTGACAACTGCAGGCGATAGGAGCTAGCTCCAAGAACTGCATTCCAGGTGAGGTTCCAACTCAGGGCTGGAAGGGTCGTTACTTCTGTTGATCCATCCGCCGGGAGGACCAATGTCGGCGGCGGAAGGGGGAACGAGTAGTACACTTTGATTCGAATATGATCCACGCGAGCATAACCTGTCGCCCCGAAGTTAGATGCGCTGAGGGCAAATCCAAAACCTGCCGCGTTCACATCCGCCGGGGTTAACGCCAATCCCCAGGTGTCCACCGAGTCACCGTATGCACCGTAAGCATCCGCGGTGGGCCATTCAGTTCCACCATAGCTTCCTTTGTCACTGCCGCCTATGACACCGTTCTTGACAAGTTTTGCCGAAGTAGTCACGATGCTGCTACTGGTGCTGCTTCTGGATCGTTCAACTTCTACCACGATCCCGTTAACCGTTGCATTGCTCGGTATTGAAAAGCCGAAATTGCTCGCCTTGAGGTAGTGCGAAGAGTTTGACTCGGGGAGAGAGGCAGTTGCCCTTGCATTATCAGACGCCTGCGCGTTTGACGGGTTTGACCAAACAACACTACCTGTTGAGGCGTCGTCAACAATCGTCCCTCCTGACCGAACTTGACTTCCTTCTGTTGTAAATGAGCGTACGAAGGACCATTCTCCCGTTCCGCTCACGTTCGTTGCATTGACACGCCAGTAGTGGACCGTCAATCCGGCAAGACCTTCCAAGGTTCGAGACGTTGTACTTATTTCGCTCTGATCATACACTGTCGTCGTGAAATCTGAAGTTGTCGACACGTGCAAGTGGTACGTCAAGGCGCCTGAAGACGCATTCCATGTTAGTGTCGGTGATGGAGAGACATTTACCGAAAAGTCAGGCGGCGAGTTCAAAAGAGGCGCTGCAGGCAAAGGAGGAAGTGTGTAATAAACGGTGATGCGGATGTGGTCAATCTTGGCAGTTGCCGTGTTTTCATCAAGACTTCCGGCATAGACACCTATGCCAAAGTCGGTTGCGTTAATAGCCGACGGTGTCCATGTGGTTCCCCACTTGTCTGCAGCACCGCCAAGCCAGACATACGATTCCGTAGCTGGCCAAGCAGTGTCTCTATGGCTCCCCCAAAGCCAACTTCCGTTTTTTGTGATAAACGCTGTCGTCACCAAAAATCCACTCCCGCTCTTGCTCGCTTCCACTTCAACAAGAATCCCATTTATTGTTACACCAGCGGGAATTGCGAAGCCGAAATTTGTTACTTTCAGAAAGTGTGTTACACTGTAATTCGGATCATCGGTTCCTTTCAAAGTTGCAGATGCACGGAGGTTATCTGAGGCTGCGACATTCCCAGGGCTCGCCCATCCGGGTCCAACCATTCCGTCGTCGTCGGCGTTCACGAACGCCCCACCAGACCGCGTCTGCTGAATCTGACCCGACGGTGTCGCAACAAGGAAGTTCGCCGTTATTGTCTTTGGGGCAGACATCGAGACGTCAATCGGATTCCCTGGGCCTGTTGTATCACCGCTCCACTGGGCAAACATGTAGCCACTGTTTGGCGATGCAATGACCTCAACATTAGCCAGGGGGCTTTCCCACGTATCACCTGTGGGAGTGGTTGAGCCGTACGTCGGCGGATCACAGCTCAGACTTAGACGATATTGGGTAGAAAAGGTGGCGGTGTAGGTTCGCGCGCCCCCGGATGGCACAATCGAATGTTGAATCGCGCCGTAGTCGTTCCATTTCTGCCATACGAAGCGGATACCCTCGCTCCCATTTTGCACATCGGTTGTAGAAATCGTATGGGTTGTCCCAGGTAGCCACGAAAGAACTGTAGCCTGAGTATAGGTCACACTGTCGACGACGAAGGCCAAACCTGCTGGGTTTGTCTGCACCGTGACTCTCGCCTCCGACGTTCTGAAGGATCTTGTGGCAGACCAGTCACTGGTGCCTTGGACATTCGTACAGTTGACACGCCAGTAGTATGTGGTGGCGTATGATAGGCCAGAAAGAGTAAGTTGCTTATACCCAACCTGAGGCAGGATTCCGGAGGAGTCAAAAACCACAGGGTCGGTAAACGAGCTGTCGGTGTCGATTTGGAGGCGCGATGTCTCAACACCCACGCTCGTCATGTACCACACAAAGGTTGTCGGTACCTGCACGAAGTCTTGTGCATTTGCTGGCACATCCGGGCGCGGAGGTGAAGGGTAAGCCGCGATCGTCCTAAACGACCGCGTTTCCGAGACACTCTCTTGGTTGTCACTCCGCGCCCTAACCCGCCACCAATATGTTGTATAGTACTGAAGGCTACTTGGACGGAAAGAGGTTGAATCAAGCGTCTGAGAACCATAAGCGTTGAATCCAACATACTGAGACCATTCGAGGTCATACGATGTCGCTCCTGGAACTGCATGCCACGTAAACACAGGTAACACCGAGACATTCTGTGCGCCACTTGCGGGGGAGATCAAGCTAGGTTCAGGCAAGGTCGTCGAGAAGAACCAAGTGTCGGACCAAGCGCTTGTACCAGTGGCATTCGAAGCTCTTACCCTCCAGTAGTACACTGTGCTGGCGTCAACCCACCCTGCCTGAAATGTCGTTGAATCTATACCGGCTTGATCTACAAGAATAGATGTAAACGTATTATCTGACGCAACCTGCAGATGATAGCTGGTGGCTCCAGTCACAGCTTGCCAAGCCAGCACTGGTAAGCAAGAAACGTTCGTTAAGTTGTTCGCTGGCGAGAGTAGGATAGGTGGCGACAACAGAGGCAGTGCCACTGTCGTAAACGACCACGTTTCGCTCCAACCACTGGTTCCATTCCAATTCTTTGCCCGCACGCGCCAGTAATATGTCGTGCTGTTCGCCAGCGGCCCCACTTGGCGCGATGTGTCGGTTATGGTTGAATCGTCGAATACAATGCCACTCGTGAACGAAGACATCATTGACACCTGCAAGCGGTAACTTGTGGCTCCGCTTGAGGCATTCCACTGCAACGGGGGTGACGTTGAAATCCCCGCGGACGCATTGGTCGGCAGCGAGAGCGTCGGTGTTGACGGAGGTCCTGCAACAGTCGTGAACGACCACACATTTGACCAACCGCTCGTTCCCCAAGAATTCGCCGCGCTCACCCGCCAATAGTAGATCGTATTCAGCGAGAAACCGGTCACAGCATACGATGTATCAGAGATCCCGCCGACATCAGTCCAAAACCCTCCTGAAAAGTCTGGAAGTGTCGATACTTGCAGTCGATGAGATGTCGAGCCAGTGTTTCTCTTCCAGGTGAATGTCACAGAAAGAGGTAGATTACCTGCCCCCACTGCGGGAGAAACCAATGTCGGAGGAAAAGGCAGGGTGCTTGAAGGCTGATCCGTGCAGAAAGCCAGAGTTGTCGTGCCAGCGGATCGCACAATATTCTTCACAGCAATTCCGGATGGGACTTTCTGACCATACGGATCTCCGATCTCGTAAAGGTTTGAGTTGGGATTTGATGACGGTGAGAATTCTTTATCTGAGTTGGGTACAAAAAAAATTGACGCGCTGCCGCGATTCTTGGGCTTATTCAGCACGGCATCAAAATAGGGACCTTGCACCTCCTTGATCCCTCGATCCGGAACCGCTTTCACCTTTCTGATCTCAAGGCTATCAAACCCGCTTATGGAATTCGCAACCCCGGTGTTATACACCCCGTTATCATCCTCTGTCCAGTTGAACTTTCCGTGCGCAGCTTCGATATCTATCGGTGGCCGACGCCTGTCATCATACGCCCCGCCCTCGGTGACATGCCAGATCAGAACGCCACCAGTTCCACCTGGTTCGCTTGTTTTTGAAACGGGCCATTCACTCTCCCAGCTATTCGTTCCTGTATGATAACTAACGTAAAACTTCTCATTTGGGAGAGCATTGGTGGGGGCGCTAAGTGTATACTTGAATACCTGTCCTGTGTTCCCCAAGTCTGTCATTTGAAGAGACGGGCTATTTCCTGTTATTGCGGTTGGGGTTATCCAATGCAAGAGTTCATCCCGAAACCACGGGTTGTAAACTGAGGCCTTACCATTGAACCCGCCACCCGCCATAACATCGAACCCACCCAACGAGTAATGATCCCAGTCCCCTCCTGCGTCATGATCCATATCGGGCAAATTTCCCATCGCATGGCCATACTCATGAATTGGAATCCCAAGGTTGTTTGCATCCTCATAAGCGATTTGCCGGATAGCCGCATTGTGTTGGCCGGAAATCCTGATGTTGCCGAACCCCGATCTGTTCGAAGCATCGCTGGAAACCCAGTAATCAAATGGAAGTCCGATTCCACCCCTTGCATTCGGCCAAATCACATGAAACGAAACAAAGTCAACGTACCCGTCGTCGTCTCCCGAATTAGCGATTCCGTCAGGTCCGTCGTTATCATATTGGCCAAGATTGTACTGTTGGTCGACAGCAGTCAACACGCTTGTAACAAAAGCGTAATTGATATTTTCGTATACGGTTAGCCCATCCCCAAGATCAACCGAGGATCTAAATGGTCGCGTGCCATTCGTGAGAATGTTGACGCTGATGTTGTGAAGTCCTCTTGAAGCAGTCTGAAGAAAGCTCTGCATTTCGGTGATATGGTTGTACCACGGCGGCAGTGTTGTATCGGGGTAAATATAGTATAGCGAGTCAGGAGGGTGAAGCGGCACCGCGTAGATTACAATCATGTTCACATTACCGATCGGCGAAGGAGGTCGATAATCCAACGTACTATGCTGTACCTGACAGACTGAACCGGGGGCACATTCAATTTTGAGCGTTTGACTCAGAGCCGCAGGCACCAAAAGGAGAAGAAAGAAAAGAACCCAAATGAAGAATTTCATGTCACACCTCCTGTGCGTAGCGATTCATTGAACCAGTAGCAGTTTTCTTGTTTCTGATTGAAACGTTCTACCCCGGATTTGGTAGAAATATGTCCCCGAAGGAAGGTCACCAAGATTGATTTGAAGGGTGTGCGTGCCAGCGTTGAACATCGAATCAGCTAGAACTCTTACCAATCTCCCCCTCACATCAACCAGCAGTATCTTGACTTCCTGTTCACGGGCAAGTTCAAAGACGATGGTTGTTGACGGGTTGAAGGGATTTGGATAGTTAGGAAACAACCGAACCGGCGCAATTGGATAAAGAAACTCATCATACACTGAGGTCACAACCGTGTCCCCGTTCTCATCCACCAACAATCGGCTCACATAGATATCGTGATAGTTCGTGTTAAGGGAATCCTGTGAGCGATCGGATTCAAAAAACATCCATTTCCCATCCGGCGTGACAGACGGGAATCCATCATAGCCGCGGTTTTCAGGATTGTATTTGGGCGCTGTGTCTGGAGGATGAGAGTTCATGTTCAAGCGATATGGATCACCAAACTGTAGCGTGATACTATCTTTGTATGAAACCATTAACTCCCATTCAAAAAAACCGTTCACTTGTGTATATCTGCCTAAATAGACTTTTCTCTGGTTTCTGGGCATCGTTAATCCATCTACCGACCACCCTTTTGCAGCACGTTCGCGATCAAAAGAAGTCGGAGCGGACCACGACTGTGCCGAATCAAGCCAATGCGACATCAAAAGCGAAGTGGATAATCCACCTCGGACAAAAATAAGTGTCCTATTATCTGGCGCAAAAGCGCACCACTCTGTCCCGTCAGTGTTGATCGTCGGCCCCAAGTTCTCAGCCTCTCCCCAATCCTTCAGGCCATCCGACCATTCCGTCATCCACAAATCCCATCCTCCGTATCCCCCTCCCCTGTCGTGCTCGATGAAATACAACCGCCGTCCATCAGGAGTTATCGCGGGGTGCTTGGCTAACGAAGTGTTCACCCCAGAAGGTAGTGGTTGAAGCGACGACCACACGCCACTGATCTTGATACTGCGAGAGAGCCTTTGAATTCCGACACAATACAGCGTATCGCCAGTGCTGCTAACTGCCGGGTACACAGCAGTGCCCGTAGGAAAAATCCGCACCGGCTCACTCCACACTTCTCGCGCTGTACTTTCCAGCGTTTGGGCCCACAAGAATGGTGCGAAGAGAAGGATCGCTATTCCGGCTACTGTGAACTCTTTCATCATTCGCACTGTTCGCTGGAATTGCATCTGAACTGCTTCATCGATTTAACAGGCAAATAATCGCCGAAACACACGGCGCAAAAGTGGGCAACAAAAATCCCCAGTCACGCGCCCGCGCATCGTGTCAATGCGTTGACCCGAAACCGGGGATCCTATCGTCGAGGTTGAACATTGGCCTCTCCAACATCCGGTGCCAATGTGGCCAATTGGTAGGCTATTGTCAATCGGCTAAAACACTGAATTTTTTCGTGGGGTGTTTAGCCTAATGGGTAGGGCAGAGATTTTTGCCAAGATTGACAAACGAAAGCGATTCGCTGTCACTTCCGATGTCGGGATTTCCCTGATGCTGTGTGGAATGTATTGGGACGCAGAGGAAGGCGCAATAGCGGAAACTCGGTATTTTTGGAGGCCTCGGTTCTCCGTTCGCTTTGTAAGAAAAGCTTAAGATTGCTGAAGGAAACGCATGTAAAAGCACCTCGCGGGCAAAGCCCGGAGAGGGCAAGCAACGATATCCCGCACCGTAAGGGGAGCCGTTGCCTTCAGTCGGATGAGAGCCCGACCTGCCCGCGAGAGGCCTATCTGCGCACAAAGATGAAGTCGCCACCCTCGTCTCCCGTCTCACGTATTTCTCCAAACTGAGGAATTTGTTTGATAGGGCTGTTGTTGATTACAGCCTGACGAAAACTCGCGAACAGCGTCTCGGCTGTCAGCATCGGATCCTTGTTTTCCTTTAGGCGCTTGACGAGATACTCAATGAAAACGCTCTTGTCCGGAACTTGCTCTTTCATCGTTCCACTGGTCATTGCCTTTCGGCTCGGAAGCTTGTATAGCTCTCGTATCGCAGGGGGTGCATTTGCAAATGCCTCCCGTGTCTTGAATATGCCTCCGCTGAAACAAGCGTCCGAGATTAAGAGGGTATGTTTTGTGTTCACTCCTCCGACGTAGTCGCGAATCGTTCCGTTTGAAATCCACCCGGCTCTGGTGGATCGGCTCGCATCGGCAGGCAGCCAGTATCCTTGCCTAAGCTTCTCATCCCAGAAGCCGTGGCCCGCATAGAAAATCAGCAAATTGTCGTCTTCAGTCAACTTTCTGGAGAGTTGGTCAAAGGACTCAATAATCTGCACCCTGGTAGCGTTCCTCAAGAACACAACATTCTGAGGATCGAATCGGTACGTCGACGTAATCGTCGAAAAGAAACTCTCTGCATCACGCACAGGATACTCCAAGTCGTTGACGCTCGCATCTTGATAGTCTTGGACTGCGATAACAAGCGCATAGTAGTTTCCCTTGATAAGCGGCTCTTCTCTCACAACGCTGATCCTCAGCGCATTCTGATTGCCACGCTTGTCAACGGCCTTTATCTCGATATCATTTGGACCTACGTTCAGCGGTGCGTCAGTGGAGAATTCAGCTCCTCGAACGGTCTCTTTGAGTTTTGACTCCCGCCCTCCGACCAATACCACGCTTATCCCGCCCGAGTCGGTTGCGATGCCTCTGACTGCAATTGACGGAGCCTCCGTTCGAAACTCGGATGGCCTTTCAATAATCTTCAGTCCTCTTGTAATCAGCCAAATTGGCTCCTTCAGTTCAATTTCCGGAGGAGTAAGATCCACGACCACCATTTCTTTGGTGTTTATTGCGATCATCAACGGCTCAGTTGCGGTACCGTTGTCACAAGATGCCGTGAGTGACAGCTCGATAGTCTGATTAGGAACGTTCTCGGCAGCAGCCACTGTGAGGAGTGCCGTAGCCGTGTTTCCCGGCGCTATCTCTCCAACCGAAACAGCGGGAGTAAAGGAGATACCTGTTGTTGCCCATGAGGACGAGAGTCGCGCGATCGTATTCCTTGACGCAGCGGTGCCAGAGTTGGTTATCGTCACCCGGACTGTGCCTTTTTCACCTGCATCAAGCATTTTGTTGCCAGAGGGTTCTGAAAATTCTGCCGTAGCAACCAAGAGAGGCACTCGTGGCTTTTCACGCACGACGAGGCTCACCGCCTTGCTTTCGCTCTTGATTCCAGCCGAAGTTGAAGCCTGAAGAGTAAGAGAGGCGGTCTGTGACTTTACATTGTCTTCCGCTAGGATCTCTATTGTTGCCTCCTTCAATGCTCCTGGAGTTACGTTTCCGATCTCAATGACTGACTTGTAAGTAATCCCCACAAGCGCCGGAGATGCGGCAAGGCTCACATTGACACTTTCGGCGTCCCTTCCACCCGTGTTAGTGACTGAAACCTTGAGGGTTGCCCTTTGGCCAGGATCCAGCACATTGCCTCCGGCTGGAACGATGAGCTGAACATTCAAACTCAGGGCTGCGGGAGGTGGGCCAAAACAACCTTCGTTCGTCTTGCCCTTGACTGTGACTTGACGGGCGGTCGTGACGCTCGCGAAAACCAGTAAGAGAATCACTAGCATCTTGGCTTTCATCGTGACCTCCTCGAGAGTCCGGTGTCCTTCTCGGTGAGTCTTCATCTACTGTCCTGCGAAAAGAGCCTACTGGGTCGGCCTAATCTTGGGCGGATCTGGCAATCCTGACGGCTGGGGGGCTGCGGCGCCATTTCCTTTCTTGGCGAGCAAGTAGGCAGTCCCGGCTGCAAGCGCGACTCCGGCGCTTGCTGCATAGTACCAAATTGACGTGCCTCTCTCTACCACTTCAGTGGCAGTGATTTCAAACCAGAAGTCATCCCCCGCCAAACCGGCTGGTGCATCTTTGCTGAAATCCCATCTTATCTCACGCTGGCCCGCAAATTTCCCTTTCCCAACTGCACCCGAGACAGATTTCGGGACAAAGCTGAAATCCTTGTCTCTCGTTCGCCGGAGGACAATAGTGATCTCGTATTCCTTCTCCACGGGAGCCACCAATTCGAAAGTAACAACGGCAACCCCTCCTTGGACACTCCAACGCGCATTCTCAATCTTTCCTTCTTGGGCTCGCTTTTCCTGACAGAAAGCCCCAGCGTCAATCAGAAGCAACATCAGCGGAATCAACAGCGCGATACTGATCGGCCGTTGGATCGATGCAATTGAACTGATTTTCATTGATAATCCTCTGGAACTTTTCAAATACGCTCCGGCTCGTGGCCTTAGCGCAACAACGTCATTCTGATGGTTCGAGTTGGCTTACCATCGACGCAGAAGCGACAAAAATACACTCCGCTAGAGGCGTTGCCGTGTGTTCCATCTGACGCGTTCCACGTCACCGTGTAGACACCAGGTGCATGGGATCCTTCTGCCAATATTGCTACTCTCTGGCCGAGCATTGAGAGAACCTCGACACGCACGACGGCGTCACAAGGCACTTTGTATGTTATCGCTGTCGATGGATTGAAAGGATTAGGATAGTTCTGAGTCAGCTCGAATTCACGAGGAATAAACGTTCTGACTTGCTCTTCGACAAACGGCTTTTTGCCGACCAACAGTCTGAACGGAGTCTTCTCAGCGACCGGCTGAAACTCGTGTGTCGATCTCTCCCGGAGATCAACGCGTGCAGTGCTGCGCTCATTGAGCAAGATGACATCATACTCTGCGGGTATCTTTTCGATGCCGTTGAAGCGAACCCGGCACGCTGATTTCCGAGGATTCGAAACCTCAAAGTCCCAAACCTGCCCGTCTCCGATGGAAGGACGAAAATCGCTGTTGAATAGGCCGTATCGTGAGTCCCAAGATGGGCGTGAGAAATACAAGAAATCCTGGTCGAACACAAGGGGTGGCTTCGGCTGATCTAGCTCATCGAGATCTGGTTTCGACGATGGAGCAATGCCGAGATGGTTTTGGGCATCAGTGTTGATTTCTGTCTCCAAGATAAGCTGAACCTTCCAATCGATCTGTGGTGCCGACAAAGGGGTCAGCTTTAGAGATGGAAACGGATACGGAATCTTGAGGCTGGCGATATTCAGATTGCAATAGTAGCCTTTGAACGGCTCGAGAACATCAACCGGTTGAAACCCTGACGAGCCAGTATAACCCGAAAGCTGTTGGTTTGAAGGTAACCCATTGACTTTGATGATCGTGCTCCAGGGGACAGAAACATCGAAGGGATTGCCAATAATATTCCAGCCGTTGCGGACGCTAATCGTGTACGTCCCATCTGAGGAAAGTTGGGGCATTGTGGTAGTACGGGAAAAACTGAATGTCCCTTTTTTCAAGAGCCAGTAGCCTTCTCCAACATTCAAAGGAGAGGAAGACGAGAGTTCAGAAAGGTTATTGGGGATTGCGCTGCCGTTTTCCCGGAAAATTCTCCAATCCGTGTTTTGTGCCCCGGATAAAACTTGACTGACAGAGAGACTTGAGGCACCTGGGCAGCTGACTACCCTGTAGTCTGTTGAAGAAGTAGGATTAGCCGGATATGAGATACCAGGTGAGGTTATGGATTTTGTACCGGTGGTTGTGAAACTCGCAGTGCTATACGCGCTTGTTCCACCGGAGTTTGAAGTATTGACCCGCCAGTAGTAAGTCGTATTGTATGCAAGGTCATTAAGCATATAGGAAGCAAAAGCTAAACCACTCTGATTAACGATAAGAGGGCTAAAAGAAGAATCCGTTGAGACCTGCAAGCCGTACGATGTCGCTCCGATAATGGGGCTCCAAGTGAGCGTTACATTTGTTGAAGTTACCGTCACACCGTTAGGTGATAGCGAGGTAGGAGCTGTGATGAGGTTTAGTTTAAGAAATACTTGTCTTACTCGAGAAAGTGGTGCATTGTCAACGGCGGCAGATCCGGGCTGTGTGTCCTCTTGCCAAGTAATGTTTGCCTTTCCAGGTTCGTTCCACTTGGAGATACTCGGGTATCGTTCGTCAAGAAATGGTGTATTGGTAATATTAGTCGGCACTGACCAGCTGCTCCCGCCGTTTGTCGACTGAATATAATAGATGTCGCCGTAGTTAAAGCCAGCCGCAGAAGTATCTGGCCTAAAGGCCATAAAGACGACGACTATGGTTGAACCTGAGAGCCCAATCGTAGGATATCCGAGCGAAGAAGAATGAAAGCTCTGCAAACGAATAAGTTCATTCACAACGCCAGGTGTGCCCGCCTGCGTAGCCGCAACTACAAATCCAGTGCTCTGAGTCCAAAAAACTATCTGAGAGCCATCAGTCGAGTCATTCACCCTTACTCTGCGTTCACTCATCACCACTAATTGGTTTTGATCATCATAGACTGCATCTACTCCAGGGCTAGGTTGAAGTGTATCCGCTCCTACTATCCGAGGTGATAGATAAATTTGGCTTGGTTGGCTCCATGTGACGCCGTTGTTTGTAGATTCGACCAAGTAAACTCCGCTAGAACCATTCAAAACTGTCATCACTCGACCAGAACCATTTGCTACTGAGGTCTGTGTGCCTGCAGAAGCATCGGGTAGAGTAGAAAGAGCTTGCCAAGATGACCAGGAAGTGAAATTCGAGGTTCGAGTCACGTAGTTAACTTGCTCACTCCGCCTAGATGCACGGACTACGATCGATCCATCGGAAACACCAGCTATGGATGGCCATATAGGTTCGTCACTTCCGAATAAGGGTGCTGGATTGAGTTGGGCAAAAACTCCGCTGCTGCTCGAGGTCGCTCGGAACACTTGAGTGGCTAAGCTCTCAGGAAAGCCAACGTGGTTTGCTAAAACAGGGATTCCCGAGTTTGTTCCCTGTAACAAGTCTAAAGACGGATAACCAGATCTACTCGATGGTACTCTTACCTGCCCAAAGTTATTCCACGTAACCCCACCGTTTGAACTGAAGGCATATGCCGTCCGTCTACTGCCTGCAATATCAGTAGAATCATCGCTAACCATGAATATTACGTGAATGTTTCCGTTAGAGGGGTCTATTCGAACGTGCTGGCAAGCACCAGCGTTAATCTGGTAATCATAGAATCCTGATAATGAGGTGTAATATCCAACAGAGTGAGAAGCGATCGCTCGTTGGTCTTCTTCTGCTATGTTTGTTGGTTTCTGATGTTGTGGCTCCCAATCAGGCGCGGTTTTCAAGGCCCAAGATCGAAGTCCATTGGTCTGCTGCAGAAGGTTTTGGGCTGGTAGCACTGTAGGATTGACAAGCAACAAGAATAGGAGTGAATACGCCAAACCGCCAGGTTTCAAGACACCTATGGTTCTGCTCGCTTGGTCTTTTGTTGGGGCTTCGTGCAGGTGTGAAATCAGGGGAGAGCACATAAGGTCAGACCTCATTGAACTTGCTCAAAACTCGCTTAGCGTGAACTTGAGTTATTATCAAGCCACAAACGCGAGGTGCACGCCATGAAGGCGCGCTTGATGTCTCAGGAAGAGCGGAGGCAAAGCCGTTGATGTCCTGAATTGCCTGACTTGCACTTGTCCAGAGCGACGAGACATACCTTACAACCCCACCCACACCTGGTATCATCTGATACTATCTTATCAACACCATTTTTATGGTGTCACTGAATCTTTGAGAGCTATTCTCTGTCGAGATTGCGTGTATTCGGCACAGATACACACCCGACGAACTGTTCGTTTTCCATTCTATTTGATGTCTGCCTGCGTTCTGTTCTTCACTGATAAGACTTGCCACCATTTGTCCCAGAATATTCAGGATGGAAATCTGCACATAACATCTTGCAGGAAGCCTATAGCTGATCATAGTCGAAGGATTAAACGGATTTGGGTAGTTTTGTTCAAGGGAGAAATCTCGGGGCTTAGCATTCTCCGGATCCGTGGGTTTGAACTCCAACACGTCCTGAGCTTTGATTTGGCCGCCGCCGCCAAAACATTGGATAAGCAGCTTGCCTCGAGCAACTCTAAAGTTGCTTACCTTGACGTTCACTTTGGCCCTGCTTCCAGCGAGAGTGTCATTTCCATTCCCGAAGGAACCAGCGACGATCATTGAATAACCGGACCCGTTGATGATCTTTGATAAAGTGTACGTCCCAGGAAGGTCGAGCACTCTAATGGAATCGACCAAGAAATCGTTCGATTCGTGAAACAGTTCGAGGGCAAGAGTCGTCGAACCTTTTGGTATACGCAGACTGAACTCGATTGCTGACGAAGACTGACATTCAGGAGCGGTGCTGACTTTCCAGGAAAAATTCTGAGCTATCTCACCGGTTTGCTTCCCATCGGTCAATGGGTGCAATGACCATTGCGGATTCGCCACAGTCCAGTTCCACATTATTCCGAAGATCATCAAATCTTCGAAATCAATTTTCCCGTCTCTCAAAGGGGTCAGCCTCGGAGGAAGCGGAGGTTGCTCCTTGACTGGACCGATATCAGCTGTCAGGGTATCAGAAGCTTTGTACGCGGTCTTGAGAATATCGAAATCCGCACCATCGATTCGGCCATCGCCATTGAAATCACCAATGACCGTCGTCCTAAATTGCCAAATTCCAGAATAAGGACTCGGACCACCGATGTTGCTTGCCCTCACTTTCCAGAAATAATCAGTGTACCATTGTAGAGTGCCAATTGTCTTTGAGGTATCCCTGAGATTCGTGAATATGCCGTCAGTGGTTGCAAAGTTGTCGCGGGAAAGCTCGAGAGTGTATTGTTCCGCTCTCGGCGTTGACTTCCACCTAAGAGTAACTGTGCGGTGGAGCCGTTCAGAGTTTGACTGCGGCAGTGCCAAGATCGGTATCGGAGGTGCAGCAATGATCGTTCGGAACGAGCGCTGCGACCAAGCACCGGCACTGTCAGCTACATCGAGCGCCTGAACCCTCCAGAAGTATAGACAATCATTAAGTAAGCTCCTGCCGTTGAGCGGTTTTGAGTTCTCTGTCTGCAACGTATCGAGAACCGGAGCAGTGTAAGATTTATTGTCAGAGACCTGCAAGCGATATCTCTCCGCTCCAACCACACGATCCCATTGGAGCGTCGGATTGATACTCACGTTTGTCTGACCATCATCTGGTTTAGAGAGGGTGGGCTGCGAAACCTTTGTCGTGAAGCTCCGCGCCGGTGACCAGTCGCTCGTCCCTCCATAAATGTCCTGCACACGTACGCGCCAGAAATAGGTGGAATAGTAACCAATTCCTTGCGGTAACGTTTTCTGCAACCCAGTGATTATGGAATCTCGGTAAACGGTCGTCAGGGGTGTGAATTCAGACCCGCTGCTGATCTCCACGTCGTAGCTCCATGCGTCGTCAACCTGGTTCCACGCTAGCCTGTCGTTCAATGAGATCCCCTTCGCCAAATCAGGAGGATAAACCTGCGGAGGAGGGCTTTGTCTCGTGCGGAAACTCGATTTCTCGGACCAATCGCCAGAACCTGCTATGTTTTGTGCCCGAACCCTCCACAAATATCGTTTGTTGTTCACCAGGCTGTAAAGGATCTTACACTCCGGAATCCCGGATTCAAATGACACCGTGACCGTGGAATCATCGAATTCCCCCGTCGTGAGCTGGATCTGATAGATATCAACGGGGGTTGCCGATGGCTTCCATCTAAGAGTAACGGCCAGGGCTACTCCAAAAGCATTATTGGGCGGTTCAACGAGCACCGGTTTTGTGGGCTTAGCGACTATTGTTCGAAAATCCCATTCTGGTGACCAGAGCGAAGGGACATCATTGAAAGGGACAGCTTGCACCATCCATCTATATCGTGTATCAGGCTTCAAGGACACACGAATAGACTCGGCTACAGTGGCTCCGGGAGATATATCGGTTGAACCAACGATCTCTCGGAGGGAAATATTGTAGTTAACTGCCTTGGCTACTTTGTTCCATCGCAAGTACAACGTATCGCTTCGAACATTCTGTGAACCGCCGGGGGGCGAAAGGAGTACGGGAGTGGATATTCTCGTGCGAAAGATTGCAGGATTCCCCCATACAGTTTTGCCCGAAGGATCCTTTGCTGCCACTCTTAACACATACTCCGAAAAGCTAGCCAAGGGGGCAAACAATCGATATGTCGTATCCTGCAGATCCGGAGTCGGGGGCGGCACGACGACCGATGAGTCGTCGTATGATAGAATGCGCAATGTGTATCCCCGAGCACCTACGACTCTGGTCCAGTAGATGGTCGTGTCAGGAGGTACTCCTGAAAGCGCGTCCCTAGGATAATACAGGCCGGGGGCCTTCACAATCGTCTCGAAGAAAGTTGTATCAGAAACTACTGTCGTATCCAGGTCGGACACCAAGACACAGCAATAGTAGCGATGCCCGTTGAGAAGGCTCTTCGACGTAAGATGCAGGGTATCGGAATTTGTCACTGTTGTATCAAACACCACATTGAGACTATCGAAGATCCGGTCGAAGACTTGGATCTCGTAGCCAGAAGCACCATCAACAGTCTTCCAAAGGAAACTCGGACTAATTGGAACTCCAAGTGCCCTGTTTGCCGGTTCGATCAACAAGGGTTTCTCCAAGATTGTAGTGAAGCTCCTGCCGGCAGAGAAGCCGCTTGCGCTTGTGCTGTCGAACGCCCTGACGCGCCAGTAATACAACGTTTTGTTGGCAAACTCGGTTGCTGTGATGCTCACCGAAGTATCTGTTACGGTTGAATCATTGTACACGCGGTAGTCAAAGAGGGGATCAATCGCAACCTGCAACTGGTACCGGATCGCCGTTGGAGATTTTCTCCATACAAACCTAGGCCGAATGCTAATGTTCTTCGCTCCTTCCGACGGGGAAACAAGATCTGGCGTAGGGGGAGCAAGTACCATTTCAGCAGACGAGGATTTCTCAAGTGCGGATGATAGTGAATGCTCAACCAGTATTCCGGCGATTAGAATTGCCAGCCTTCTGTGTAAAAGACGGGTCAGAAGGTCTTTCGCGGTCGTGCAGATTCGTAGAGTCGATGTTCGCATGATTCTTGCCATTCGAGCAAGGGGGCCCTACCAATTCGGGGTGTCGAAGATGGTCTCCTGGGTTTCGTTCAACCACACCTATGTTACAATAGGCTTGGGTCAGCGGAACTCGACTTTTGCATTCGGAGTTTCACGCACTGCAATCCCGGCGTTGTTCAAGTCGCGAAATATTACTTTGTCGAACGCTAAGAACGTTGTTTGACCTGCTGATCCCAAGCCTCTGCAAGTGATCGTGACGACGGCGGTTGAGCCGTTCAATCCGTGCGACAGACTGCCAGTGCAAACGAAATCTATCAGCAGTTCACCAGATCGCTGGTTGTAGAGCAAGAGAAGCTCGGGCTCAAAAGGACTCTTCACCTCGGAGATCTGGATCATCCGCGGATCGTACTTGACAACAAAACTAGCCCCCAAAGCCCCTGCTACCTCCTCAACTTTGATACTATCGATGAAGTCTGTAGCAGCACTGATCCTTCTGAAGCGAGGCTTAAACATCAATGCCGGACCCTTAACAGCATCTACAGTGAAGGTGATCGAAGTATCAACGTACACAAACTCGTTGAAATGATAACTCTTAAGGGTAAAAGTGTGAACACCTTCATCGAGGTTGTACGATTGTACCGATCCACCAGTTCCAACAGACTGGAAACCATCTTGATCGAATCGGTATTCACTTCTTGCAACAACTGCATTTGTGGTCCAAGAGAAAGTCACAACAGAGCCATCGCTTCCCAAGATCTGAGGGCCCTGCAGGCTGAGAATTCTGGGATAGTTGAATTTTGGATGGCTTGTGTCATATTTGTTTTGGACTTCGTCAGGATTGACAGGCAACTTCTCACAAGAGCTGAGGACAAATCCTAACGCAGAAAAAATCACTATAAACGGGTAGATTCTCATGGCCTCCTAGGACGTGCTCTGTAATTTGTGCTGGACTGTCTTGCCCGCAACACCAGCAAGGGCGGATAGCTAGAATGCGAGATCGACTATTGGCACGATCAACGATACCGCGGATGAATGGTGAATTCCAGATCGCCACCTTGTTGATTGTGTGCCTCAGTGTGGTTACCGTTTCACTTTTCGAATAAGGAATCTGTTGGCTCCCCTTCGAAATGCTTTCCGGGCGGGATTCGCAATTGCCAGCCAACCTGAAGCACCTCATTATTGAGTAGCACCGAGAACGACAAGTTCACATGTGGTCCTTCCAAAAGCACCGTCTATCGTTGGTGGAAAAAAGGCCGGTTCACCCCCTCAACCTACTTGCTTCCCGAGTGTTCTCAAGATAAAGTTGGATTCTTCATATACGTCTCATCTCGACGGCAGATGTAGTGAAATTCTATCGGTGAACGAAAGGCTCCCTATCAAAAGCTCACGGCGAAACTCACATTGATCCCCGGATCGTTTCGCAGAGATGGAATGGATGAACCGCGATGAGGATTGTTCTGTGACACAGTCACAATTTCACTAATGCTTGACTCGAAGAGCAACGTATCGAAGAGATTCAAGGCATAGATCGCCGATGTGACGAGCATTACAAGATCCCTTTTTTTCCTCGCCTGATCTAGTTCCGAATATTTCTTTCGCAATTCGCCACCCAACCGTGTCGCTTCCGGTACCGTTGTAGCACTTGTATAATCAGCTAGTGTAGATTTATAGGCGTCAGTTTTTTTCGTATAGTCAACGTGCGTGAAATACGAATACGCCCCACCACCAGCCACACCAACGAGGAAAAGCAAACCTTTCAGCGATGATCCATTCATTATCTGTCCCAACCCCGGAACCACCGTCGACCGAAGCAGAGGCTTTGCAGAAAAAACTCCTAAGCGCCCTTCGAGTTTCACTTCCGTCTGCGGCGCAACAACAATTCGCTCTGTAGGTGCATACGCTTTTGACGGATGACGAACCTGCACCATATGATCCCCTGCCGCAATCTTTTGACGTTGAATCGGGCCATCACGAATTTTCTTTCCGTCGACATAAACTTCGGCGTTCTCGGGGACCACGGTCACCGTCAGAAAGCCAGCGAAGATCTGAGGATCTCTTGGGGCAGGGTCTGGCGATTTAGAGTGTGACCCTGGACTCGCGTCTTTCGCTTTGTCAGGCGGTAATGGAGCGCTTCCTTTGAGTTTGGCCTCGACGACTTCAAATCCCCCTTCAACAAGATTCACTGACTTCTTGAACTCCTCGAAGCCGGGACTTCTTACCTTGACCAGATATTCCTGAGGACGAAGATTTTTGACAGTAATCGGAATCTTTCCCTGTTGGAGCTCGTCGTTCAGAAACACTTCTGCCTCAGGTATGTTTGACCTGACTTCAATGACCCCCGGTCTCTGAAGAATGACCTCGCGTGTCGTTTGAATACCTCGCTTTATCTCAAGTGTGGTTTCATAATCCAGGTAGCCTTCTTTCCTTACGACAAGAATGTGATATCCCTCGCTGATCCTGGAAATCGTTATGGGCGTTTCACCTTTGTATTCGTCGTCCAGAAGTACCGTGGCCTTGCCGGGATTTGATGTCACCTTGAGTTCACCCTCGAGAGCCCGAGTCAATGTGAATCCGGATGCAGAGATACATTCCGAGTCAAGACAAAGACTTTCCTCAGCTAGCCCAACAAGAAAGCAAAGCCAAAAAACGCCTTGTGCAATGCGGCCCAGTCTCTTAAAAGGGAGAGCCATCATACTAGTCGCTCCTCGAAGGACCATGTACCCCAATCCGATCTGTAGAGTCATGGATGGGAATATAGATGATGAGGGATTCATTCGTTGCCTCACGCCCATCGCATCGAACAGGTATGTAGAATTCTCTCATCGATCCTTGCCCCCGTCTTTTCTACTCTCAAAGAAATTCCTAAACGCTTTCTGAACCGCACTGAGATCAATAACCGCCAGAGCATAGACCGAACTTGGTTGAGAGTTCGGCACTTCGGCCTTCAAATCGAGCCAGAGTTCTACAATTTGTGAATTGAGCACGACAACATCAGTCACCCAGGAAGACACTGTCAACATTGATACTTCCGCTTCTTTGAATGTATGCTCTCGTCGCAAGGACAAGGAAAGAGCTTGCACCTGTGTACTCAAAGCTTTCGCAAGCTCTCTCCTGGCGTTTTCTGCTGCATAGATTTTCGCATCCTCGACAAAATACGTCGGTCCCGAAATACCAACGGCATACATCATTCCTTCTTGCCGCGGTAGCTGGTTGATCCACAAAGGTGCTTGCTCACCCCGCGAGCGGTATTGTGACGAGCCACAGCAAGAGGACAAGAGAATCAGAACCAGCTGCAAAGTCAGCGTTCTCATCTATTGCTTGTTCTTCTGTCGTTCTTCTTCCAACTCCTTGAACGCATCATCGCTATTCTTAATGATCGCTTCCCTTATCTCTTTGCTAAGCTCCTTCATCTGAGAAATCTGATCTTTGAGGGAAGCTGCATTCATCATGACAAGAGCGTACTGCGTATTTTCCGAGGGCTCAAAATAGAAAGATACCACGGGAACACCAACAAGTTCCATTTCGGTGAATGCCCTTGTGGCTTGCTGAGCAAGCTGCTCCTCACTCACCTTCCCCGCATCCCCGCCTACAACGTGGCGCCTATAGATTTTCACCAAATCTACTATTTTGCTCCTGAATGATCGAGCTAGTGCAGCGCGAGCATCAGCTTCGGCCGTTGTTCGCCTCATAGATACATCCTTAATCCCGCTAGCAGCACCAACCCCGAAGAACGCCTTTCCACGATCTCCGGAAAAAAAGCCTGTTCCTTGGTCAACCCAGCCTGGTCGGTTTGACGAGACACTTGAGCTTGCACAACCTGCCAGGACCAAAATGACAGCCAATGACAGGGAAAGCGCAACGCAGATCTTCTTCATATGACACCTCACGAATAGTTCTCCAAGAATGACTGTGATTTAGTGAATCAAAGAGGATCAAAGGTTGACTGCTCCATATCTTACAGCTTGACCCTCCGATTTGTTCAAGACGGAATCCGCGTCTTTCTCGCGCGATTGCTGCTTGAGTCTATCCGGTCGTAGATCAGGTCTCCCGGGCTTCTTCCCAAGATGTCATTTGCCGTTAAGTTCAGACTGACGTAGCTCAGTGCGTTCAGTGCAAGAAGGAAAACCAAAGGATAGACATTGGCAAAGTCGAAGTACTCATAGTTCGACTCAACGGGAAAACCCAGCCACGAAATGCCGAGACGCAGCAACTTTGAATATCCTACGATCGCGGCCACAACGATAGCTAAGAACGCAGATAACGAAAGTGAGGCTAACATCCTGCTCAGATAGATTCTCTTCAAAGTCTTCGGCGGGACACCGAAGGCCTTCAGTATGCCCAGGTGTATGCGATTCTTGAACAAATGCATATAAAGAACATATCCCATATATATACAAACCGAGATGATGGATATGCTGATAATAACTATAGACAATACGCTTGTCAGCTTTGTCACAACACTGTAGTTATTCAACGCTTCAACTTTGGCTAGGTCGATCTCAAATCCAAAAGGCTTTTCCAGCAGATCTCTTCTCAATGTCGAAACATTATCCAGCTTCGAAACAAAGATGGAAACACGATTGACCCTCTCAATTCCTCCATCAAAATAGAATTGATCATTCGGATAGTTATAGAGAAGAGTCGTTTCGAACGGAAATCGAAATCGCGCTTGAAAAGTGTCAAACAGAGGGTGTACCCATTCCCACCGGAGGGAAGGCAAGAAGGAAGCCTTCACGACATGGCCTTCATTCCACGGCTTCTGATTTGACGCCAGGCTATCCACAACTAGGTAGGGGTTTCTGAGACTATCAATGGACTTCAAAAAGAAGTTCAATGAATCCAGGACCCTGGTAGCATTTGAGAGAGGGCCTGGGCAGAAGATGGTCAGACCCCTCGCGTTTTCCGGGCTGAAGGGTGAATTCGAATCAATGTCCCTCTTGTTCTTGAAGTATCGTGTGGAGAGAAACTGGGACTGTCCGGGCAATGCCATCACGATTGCCCTCACCGGAATTGGAACCGGCGCATCAATCACTCTGTCAACCCCTGTGCTCATCGAGAGGTAGATGAATCCTTCATCTTCTCCCACACCACAAAAATCCAAAAAGTCCCTCGTGACAATTAGTCCGATATCCAGTGAATCATAGAACAACTTCCCTCTTATCCATAGGTGCGCTTGCTGTAACGTTGCCAATATGGGGTCGCTTAAGTCGATCGTTCTCCCATACGCGTCGAGAGTCCCTCCCCCCTTCATATTATAGATGTTCGTTGGAAAACGCTCGTAATCGCTAATTGAATGTATGAAGTACTTCTTCTTGCTCGTATCACTGCCAAAGGCCTGTAGCACCAGAGGAACGTCGAGGAGCTTTCGGAAGGGCACGTCGATGTTTATCCAATTTACAAAGGGATCCTCCATCTTCACCTTCAGCACATCGAGACTTCCAGCGGCGAATCCAATTGCAAGAAAGGCAAGGAAGAGAATACCGAGAAGTATCCAATTGATTTTGCGTTTCATCGAAAGGTCTTCGGTACTCCTAGGTCCGAAGAACTTGCGGAAACTTGAATCAGGCAACGGGGGCAGCGAAAATGCCTTGAGAGTATCAGTGACTTTAGGCCTACGATGCCTATCGAGGCTGTTGCTCTTCTGATGGAGGCACGCTCTGAGTGAATCTCTGTTGCTGGTGTTGTCTCTCTGTCTGTTCTTTCTGAGTACAAAGACATTCGTATCCTTGATGCAATGATCCTCTTGAATGACAATAATGCGATCACCATATTTCAACGCGAGATCAATGTTGTGAGTCACTACAATTGCTGTTGACTTTGAATCCCCAACTCTCACAAATTCTCTGATGTGTTCCATAACTCGCTCGGAGTCCTCTTCCCCGAGATTCCCCGTGGGTTCATCAGCAAAAAGGACTGATGCCTCGGACAGAACTGACCTGGCAAACGCGACCCGCTGCCTCTCGCCGCCCGAAATCTGAGTTATATGGTGACCCGACCGGTGTTCAATCTGAAGCGACTCCAGGCTGTTGCGGGCATTTGTCAGCGCCTGATGTTGTTCGACATTTTGAATAATTTGTGGAATCGCGACGTTTTCGGGAATTGTGAATTGCGGAAAAAGCTCCGTCGTCTGGAACATGAATGCAAAGTACTTCCTTCGAAAAGCAGCAAGCTGCTCTTCATTACCCCACAGATCCTCATAGTCAATGCCGTCATTTCCAGCCTCTGGATAGAATATGACTTGAGAATCTCTTTTGGCATACGTACTCATGAGTCCCAGAACTTCCATAAATGTCGTTTTGCCAGATCCAGAGTTGCCCAAAAGAAATATCAACTCACCGCGCGGGATGTCCAGACTGGAAGCATACAGCACCGCCTCGCCGCCGAATGAGACTTCCAAATTCCTTATCTTGAAGACACAGTCTTCCATCGCAAGTTTGTCTGCTGACGACTATGGTATCAGTTCTTCTTCGATCCAGTAGTACGGGGTGCCATTAGATCGAAACATATATTTGTAATCGCCCTCCTTCTTGTCAGCGATCTGTTTCAAATGTCTCGCCTTTGCGGAAAGATAGCTCGTGTAATCCTGGAGGTCCGTTTCCCTCAATATGGCGGGGTCTTTCAGTTCATCAATCCGTAGACCACCGAATCTCCGCGTGGGCGACGAGAATCCGAAGATGAGCTCGTAGATTCTATTGATGGTTGCGTCCTGAAGTCCGGCTTCAGACAAAATGATGTTGCGCTCTCTCAAGAGTTTACTCAATTCATCTGTTATATTGTCCCTTGAATTCATCAAACGAACCAGATTTTCTATTGTGGCCACGAAATCGTACAACTCGCTTCTATCGAGGAGCAGCACTCGCTTGAACAGCGGATATTGTTGTCCTTTTACGACCATCGACGTGTAGGCCCGCGCTGCAAGACTTTCGGCATTCTTCGAATCCCCTTGTGCCATCACTTCCACGATCCCCGGTGCATTTGCTACAGATCTTACGATCGGGAACCGCCTCCATGACCCATCAGGCCTCTCTTTGAGGGAATCGCTGTTCCACCATATGTCTGACGCGTTTACCTCTAATCCATTCTTGTATTTCACTGCTGTCTCGATACTCGCAAAAAGTAAGCTCCGTTTGCCATTCTCTCGTTCCTGCCTTGCCTGCAGCTCCCAGTTCGGCTCTATTGCTAAACGATTCGGCCAAGGCGAAACCCGCGATGACGGAACCCACCCCGCCACACAACTGTCATTGACACGTCCCGATTGATCAAAGAGAAGTCGAGTTGATCTTGAAAGAAGAACCCAAGAATTCTCAGATTTCAAAATGAAATAGAAATCATAGGCTCCTGCGCTGTCCTTGGCTAATGCGAAAAGTTCCGATGGCCCGGTGCGGAAAAAAAACTTCTCTAGATCTTTTCCTTGCTGTGAGCGCGCGTAGGAAATGGTGTTGGCCATCATTACCCTCTTCGGAATATCGCCCACCTCAGTAACAAGGCAACGTTCCCACAGGAGGACTCTTTTCTTCTCAATCCATCCAAAGTCTTTAGCGGCTTTGCTCAGTGTCAACGCCCTGGCAATCGAATCTTTCACGACATGGACAAAATCTTTCTCTTCTTCTACCACATAGTACCATTCAAAGAAACCGAGGCGGGAACGAGCCTTAGATTTGCTTGTGTCTGAATAAGAGACGTTTTCGGAACGATCAGAAAAAACAATCCACGGTAAAGTTGTCACGCGATCTTTAGAGTCAGAAAGATCGAGATTGTCAACGGGGTGTTGATATTTTGTGGGTTTTTCGAGAATTCTCCAGGTTTCTCCTTGACCATAGAGCACACCCTTGATTAGCACGAAGGTGATGAGGATGGCTCCCATTCTGGATATGAGCATTCTGTAGTTCGCGCCGATGATTGTCCGGACCGTGCGCAGGTTACGGGATAATATCTTCATCGATCCAGTAGTAGGGCTGTTCATTTGACCGAAAAGAATATTTGTACTGAGTCTCGGGCAAATCCACAATGCGCCTCAGCTGGGCTGCTGAGTCCTGAAGTCTCTTTGAATACTTGTCAGCCATGTCATGCGTGAATCTCGACTCGTCTGTTATATCAATTATCCTGATGCCTCTGAGAAACTCGCTCCTGCCCGGCAGCCCGAAGAGCATCTCCTGTGCCCGCTGCACGGTCATTTGCATCAGTTCTTTTTCGTCGAGGTCTCCCAAATACGCCTTGAGAATAGAGAGCCAGGCTTTCTTCAAATCCTCACGCACACTTGTCGATACATTTAGCTGTTCAAGATAGTTTGCCAACACGTAGACTTCCCCCCTCTGGAATAGAAGGACCTGTTTAAAAATCTCATTCTTTTGGCTCTTCACGCTCATCGTTACCGCGCCGCGAACGTAGAGTTGATATTTGTCACGCTTGAGGAGCTCCAGGTCTTCCCTCGTAATACCAGATTGCTGCAGAAAGTTGAAGATGCCGGAAGCAAACGCACTAGCATATTTTGTCCCCGAAGTGTCTTTCATCTGCTCTGTCTTTACAGTCTCAAGCTTGATGTTCTCAAGACCTCTGCCTGCTACCATGATGTTCAAGGCTGCGATGAGTGTGTTCAGATATGAATCCATCCTCTCAATCGATGCAGAGACTTCTTGTGTCAACTTCTCTGCAGACATTTGTTCCCCTCGGCGCAGACCAGCAATCAACCCAACAAGAGGCCCGTTCTCAAGATACTCCACCGGGCCATCTTCCTTCAAACTGGGTGGTGTCACCACACCACTCCCAAAGCGTGCCGACACTTGGTCGTACTTCAGCTGAGCCGCCTTCAACATCATGCTGGAGGCCTGAGAAACAAACTCCTCATACGCAACATCCGACTTATGATTGACTTGAAATGTCAAGAAATGACAATCGAGCTCAGCAAGAGTCCTGATGATTGTTTCTTCGGGAACTTGGCTGGGATCCGATCGATGATGATTACCTGCATCGCCAATCAGGATAATGAGGTTTGTCTCTTTCTCGCTGATCCCGGTAGCCCGCATTGCTCGCTGTAAGCCGAAAAACACCGCCTCGGGAGCATCTTTATCGTAGTAGTCTCGCGCATCCCTGCCCTTCAACCACGGAATCAGCTTGTTCTGATCACCCAATGGAAGTGTTTCGGCAATTCTCTCCTTTTCAGCATAGTCCCTATAGACCACAGCTCCGAATTTCAACTTGTTCTTGGTCCTACGCTGTTCAACAAGCACATTGACGCATCGCTCCACAGCATCAGCAGCTGCCTTGAAATAAGGCTGCATGCTCTCTGTCCCGTCCATGACGAAAACGACGTTGAGATTTCGTTTATACGTGACCAAATCGCTTAGAGTCTTTTGAATCGATGCAATCCTCTTCGGATCTATGTTTGCTCCTTCCCCAATCATGCCTTGAGCATAGATCGCTCCCATCGCGCCAACCATGCGAATGCCAGGGGCGTTCTTATCATGCGAAACAACCGGGAATCGCCGATATTCTCCAATCGGTCTATTCTCAAATTGATCATCATCCCAAAGAACTCGGTCAGCGGGAATCGACCTTCCTTCACGATAACCGATCGCGGCCGCACTCTCAGAAAAAATCTTTGCCTTCGCCCCGCTTTTTCTCTCATTCGAAGCGTCAGCCACCCAGTTCGGTTCGATCGCTATTCTGTGGTTCCATAATGATAATCGCTCGCTCGGCACCCACCCAACAACGTCCCTCGGGATGTCTTGTTCCCCACCCGAAACGTTTTGCACTTTTGCCAGCAATGCCCAATTCTCCGTTTGTTTCTGGGCCTCGTTGTACAGCTGTTCTGTCTTGAAGACAAAAAAGAACTGAAAGAGATTAGACACGTGCCCGGTTTTGCTCGCGTCCTCACTTGGTCCTGCCTTGAATTCAACGATATCCGGCTTCCCTCTTTTCGACTTGATTTGTGCAATGGAGTTCAACACCATCGCTTTGCGTGGGATCTTTCCCGGCTCCGCTAAGAGACAGCTGCCTGAGAGAATCAGATTCTTCTTATGGACCCACCCATAGTCTCTCCAATTGTCGCTCAGGTCCAAGTATCTCGGCGCAGGATCCTTCGCCAACCTCACAAAATTCTCATATTCTCCGATCACATAAAACTTTTCGAGGAAGCCTAATGTCGCCTTCTGGTCTCCCCCCCCTGGTCGCGCCGTTGTTTCGTTGGCTTCTCTATTCGAATACACTTCCCACCGGAGGCCGATGATCCGATCATCAGAGACGCTGTAATCTTGCTCATCGACGATCTGGGCATACTTCTTCGGTTTCTCAAGTATGCGCGGCTTCTCCTGCGCACTGACACTGCTCACCGTGGTCAATAGCACAACAAACAAGTAGCCAAAGGTTGCTTTTCTCATATCGTCTCCATCCTTCCGATTCCTTTCGTCTTTTGCCTCAACACAATTCACGGTTGCTGTTGCTGCCCGTATTGAACAGCTAGTTCGACCCGAATGAAATGTCCTTAACGATGCACCCACCCAGCTTCATATCTTTGAGATTTTTGTCTTCGACATAGAAAACGATGGTCGCAGGATCAAGCCCATATCCAGCAAGGGTTCGCTTTAGAGTCTCCTGATCTTTATCTATCCACTTGTAGGTCGATCGTGAAATAAACATGTGAAGCATTGGCCTTACTCTTTCAATATGTTCATAGGACTGAACCTTGGACCATAATAGTCCCAATTCATTGTAGAAGGAGGGGGCTAACGCATCTAGTGTGAAGATGTTGTCAAGAACTGTTTCAACATTATTGATGAATCCGGAGTACCGTGTGAGGCAGTTGGTGACCCAAATCAAGCAATCATTTACTTGTTGGCGGTCCCTACAACTAGCCACAATTCTCTGTATCCGCTCGACGAGTAATTTCCTGTCGATATTCTGGAGCGTAATATCAGCGTAGATGACGTCAAGATTGGGCAACCTCACGAGTCTCTTGACGATCTCTTCTTTTCCATCCCACCGAATAGTCTCCTTGGCCCAACCTTCCTCCCATCTCGCAACAGGTTCATAATCATATCCTCTAGGCTTCTCGATGGCAATGGAAATTGTGTCGAACTCCTTCTGCGGCACCTCGGGCCACTCAACTGACTTTGAGAACTTTCCATTCGCGCCAAGCATCTTCACCTCATCACGGAACTTGAGGTTTACACTCGTCGGAGGACTAGATTCATCGGAACTCAGCTTAAGGTTGAATGTTCTTGCTTTTGTCCTCCTCCGGACCACGAGCTCCTCTTTCCCCCTCCGTTCAACATCCCAAGCCTTCGCATATTCTTGGGGGAATTCAATCTTCTCGGGTTTGACTCGCGATTTCTTTGGAATTCCAAAGCTCGCAAATTCCGTCTGACCCTGTTTGCGAATGTCGAGTTTCGCCGTGAATGCTCTACGATTACTGGAAGACCGGATCGAATCGGGGAGCTTTGCTGTCGAGAACTCTCCCTCCCTCACAAGCCTGAATTCGAATCGAGTGATCGCAAGATGCAGTTTTATCTCTTGGCGACTCTTCTTCTGAGGGTCTATTTGAAGGGGACCGAACGCATAATCCTCATCTTCTGATATTCCTTCGATCGAATATACGCCACCGGCGAACAGTCCTATGGCATCCTCATTACCTACACCACCTATAACGACCGAGTGACCATCCCGACGAGCCGTGACTCTCAATGCGCCCTCATAGCCCTTGCCATTGTCTTCGTAAATCAGGAATGTAACCGGGGCGAGTTTCAATACCAGGGGAATTTCAAGAGTTTTTCCTATTTCCTTTACAACAACTTCTTTTTCGAGATCAGCGAATGGATTGTCCTTCAGTCTAAGAGTCAGCTTGCTAGAACCTCCTCCTATAAGATAGGCCGGAAGCGAAATGCTATCTTTGCTTAGTTTCAGATCCCATCGTACAGTATCATTATGGCCGAATTTGGGTACTCGATAGAGATACAACTGCGTTAGCATGTCCATCCTAGCCGACTCGAACATTTCGGTCAAGGTGTTTCCTTTCACCTTTACGGCTTTGTCTTCCAGTGTGAGCCCAAGATCATAAGCAATTCGCTCACCATTCGGTTCAACAACAATTCTCAAAGTCTTTTCCGTGGGATCTTTCTCATTTCTAAGCAGGCACTTTTGACTCTTGAGCATAAACAGGCGACTTCGTTCAAGGGAAATAGTTGGTGCGAGACTTGGGTCCATGCGAACTCTGAATCGAAGCCGTTTCTTCTCCATGTGATCAGGAGCAAATGACTCCACCTCTTTCGGGCTGTCCTCTACAAGTACTCGGAGACTGGTACTCAAGTCCTGTTCCATTGTCGTTTCCGTATTGTCAAACGGCGGAAATGGCGAGACAACGGCGATTTCGAGCTCAATTTTCACAGCTGACTCTCGGTCCGTGCGGCTTCCCTTGCTCCCACTTCTGTCCTCCACTTTGGATTTTTTTTCTCGGCCTTCGAGATCGCGCATCTGTGCGGGCTTCGTCATTACTTGTTCATGAGGAACTTGCAATGAGTCGAGAGGATCCGAACTTGAGAAGTCCTTTTTGTGCACCCCCAAGAAATCGTTCACAAGCTGCGCGCTAGACGAAAGAACATACAGCCGATGACGCTTCTCGTCAACAGCAGGTTTGAACATCTTCTTTTCGGCATCAAGGGGAACAGATTTCAGACCAGCGCCAAAAAAGAAAATGTATGACGCTTGGTTCGTATTGGGGATAATCCTGCGCGTCCTGATGAGCCGATCCAGCAACAGACGTAGAGGGTCGATCATGTCTCCTCCAGTTGGGACGTACTCCATCGGTTCACCACTGCCTCTGTAATCCACACCAATGAATAAGAGGGTAACTCCAAAAGGCACTCTCGTTTTATCTTCGCTCGTGATTATTGATCGCTCCCTCGCTCCCCTAGGTTTTCCTTCAATATTGAACCTCTTCGTATTCTCATCAAATAAAAGTGAAGGCTCGCTACCGTCGATCTCTCTCAATCCAAAATCCGAGAATCTCTCAAGCCTCTCTCTAAGGATATCGTAGAAAGACCTGTATTCTTGCCTTCTAGCTATCGAGGTCTCGTGGTGCGCCGACGCAAGCAATAAGAATGAAATCACAAAAGCAAAGAACTTCATTGGGATTCCTTCTCTTGGATTGTCGTCGGTATTCATAGCTAGTCGTCCATCGTCCTGTCGATTTCCTCGACGATTTCCTTTAACCCCTTTGCTACGGATCTCAATTTCAAAAAATTCCAGTACGACGTGCGATCAACAGACACAGCTATAGCCACACAATTTTTCCCCATCTGATCAGTCCATTCCTCGACCACTCGCAGCGTGGTTGACGGAGGTAACGGAAGCGAGGAGCCTTCAACGAGCTCTCGAGAGAACGATGTCAGTTGTTCAGCCATCCTCTTATCCTGTGTAACAATCCTTGATACCCGCTCAACTTTTTCTTTCAGGAACACTCTGACCGCTTTTATCAGATCACCCTTGGCCCACTGTTCCGCGTACATCTTGGCCGTGTCGGAATTCGAATGAGAACTCACCCCCGTTCCACAGAAAACCCCGTTATCGAGCACCTTCAATTCCTGCAGCTCACTCAGAACCCGGGCCAGCTTGTCATCTAGCTTTGGGGACTCAGAACCTGTCATCAGTGCGGAGCTACTCCCCGAGCAATCAGAAGCGAGCATAGAAGTGGCAAGAAGCATCAAAACTGCACTTCGCTGTAGGAGAAGCATTACTCATCACTCTTTATGATTTCCTTCACCCAGAGCACGTAGGCTGCCTCCTCCGGCTGGATCAAATCAACTATTTGTTTAAGAAAATCATAGCAGCGATAAGCACCATGGTTCTTTTCACCCTTCGCCTCATCAACCGTTACATATGGGTAGTCCATTTCCCATTTGAGCTTTGTGAATGGGTGAAAATCGTTCAGTTCGCGGTGCCGCTGAATTGTCTTGTCGAGTGTTTCAAGCTCAGCAAACGTTGGAAGACGAAATCCATCGGGCATTCCTTCTTTGGCATAGTTCACACTTGAGAGTTCCTTCTTCCTGATCCAGAATTTTCGATTTTGCCTGTCAACGAGTGTGTCTTTGCCAATCGTGAGCTTGGTCAGCTCGGGGGACCACCTCACTCTGTAAGCAATATTAAGAACGCCGTGGTTCTGACTACTGATTTCCCTTTCGCCCAGATAGAGGACTTGAAATCCGATGATCTCAGGAATGTAGCTCAGGTCCTCTGCTCTGGTCTTCCTCTGGGTTTCCGATGGTACTCCAGACGTGGTGACCAGAACCCTCGTTCTGGAATCGATCAAACGTAGGTCATTGATGACCGAGTAGGTGTTTTCCACCATAGTCCCGAAATCTTCGCTAACCACTCCTTGCATCTGCTTCTGCTCTGATTTGTTGACAAAGTTCTCTTTATTCAAGGTAAACCTCTGATAGTCTTTCCTAGCCTTGGAAAGTTCTTCGCTGAACGACAAGATTTCCTTTTGAAGACCGTCGTGAACTATGATCATTCTATCTCGCTCTTTCTCTCTTTCCTCAATCTGCAGATTGACCTTGCTTAGGTCGGCCTCGATTGCAGCAAGGAGCGTATCAATTTTCCCCGTCTGTAGATCGCGTTCTTTTAGCAGCTCTTGGGTTTGCGACTCGACTCTCATGTTTGATATGTTTGCAACTTGAATTTGAGCTCTGACAAAGCGCTTTTGAGCTTCATTGAGACTATCCTTTCGAGATGATTCGCCCTCTGCGTTGGCATCGAAGCTTTCAACAGAAACTTTGCCAAGCAGAGACTCATCCAAAATGGACATGCGGTCCTTGGAAGACGATCGTTCATCAAACGGATAGACCTCTACCCTGGCGATAAATTCGATAGCTCTCCCTGTGGGGCGAGGAGAACGTGCGACAGAAAAGAAATCAACGACATTCCCTCTTCCTTGGACACTGACAACTGTCTTCCGAATCAAGCTGTCATTCTTGACGATCGCCAGGTCAGAAACCTTTGATCCCTTCACACGCTTGATTGCTTCCTTAATGAGCGTGCTCGTCACTAGTTTGCGAAGCGAGTCAGGATTGTCCGTTGTCCCTTGCGGCACACGACCGAGCAAGCATATGCTCATCGGTATATCAGCCAGGCGGTTGAAAAAGTTCTTGTTGAGCGACTCCTGCCAGTCGTGCAGTTTCTCAAGTCTTTCTTTCAATAGCGTTTTCTTTCTCTGCAGTCGGTCAATTTCCTGCTTCAACCTGTCAATCTCGCCTGCACACTCCTCTCTCTTCTGATTCTTCTCTGCGTACTCCCGCTCTGTATCTCTTAAGACTCTTTCCTTCGCAAAAAGCGTATCCAACCATTTCCAATTGAATTCGGATTTCTCTTTCTGCCACTTCGTGTTGAGCTCCTCCTCCGCGTCATCTGTGAATGTAGATCCGCCGGCATTCCTCGCTTCCAGCAGCCGCCAAACCTCCTCCTTGATCCTCTGGAGTTTCTTTTCCTTCGAGAGGCCTTCCAACGAGATCAGCTGGGTCGCATATTTTCTGTGGCCGCTCTCTTCTGACTCCTTCACCTCGACTAACCCCTTATCAACAGATCTAGCCTGTGCAGCGGTACTATCTCTTCGAGATGCCTTCCTTTTTGTTGAATCGGCACTTTGTTTGTTGCGCTCCTGTTCTGTCACAAAAGGAAAGGTTCGAGAAATTTCTCTGGAGAACCGAGCATTCCAGGGGTGAAAACCAGGTTGTGCGGCGGAATAATCCATAGTCAGCAATAGGCAAGGCACAACTTGGGCAATTTGCAGAATAGAGGGTAACATTCTTATTTGTCGAAACAATTACAAATGCATGGTCCAATTCCTCTATGTTACGCTCTGAAATTGGATCAATCGATGATCTATTGATTCACATCGGCAGAAGTCAGATTTAGTATGACAATCCTCGCATTACCCGCGATTTCCATTGCATCAGAATTCGCTACTGCTCCATTGCTTGAAACATCAATTTTCCGAAAGGCAAAGGTGCTAACCAACACGTCAGACTTGGCACTTGTATTCTCCTCCGTCAGTTGTTGATTGAGCCTGAATGCAATCACGATGAATTCCCCTTGTTGCGGGAAGGGTATCCTCTTCGGGAGCACAATATTGCGGTGAACCGAATGTTGGACCACATATTGCAGAAAGTTAAAAGGAAAATCCTCACGCGTAACCGGTTTTCCACCTAGTGTAAGGACCTCATTGCCGTTTTCATCTCTTGATCGATCGACAACACCATATTGGGCGTCTTCCGCAGGAAGGACAAAAGCATACCATCGTTCTCCGACCGAACTGCTCATCGAAATCGCCAAGTAGAGCCCGTCACCAAGATTGGCGTCGTCGGGGTTGGTCACTGCTGAAGGACCCGATGTCGGTGTCGAATGACCTGCAGTCACCTGATTGCCGGGCTTTGCATGTGCCTTGGGCCAAGTTGGTTGGTCTGTAACCTGTGGATTGGATAATTCCGTTTGTCGAGGAGGCGAAGAAAGCTCCCGAGGAGTGTCGGCAGATTGCTTGGTTCCGTCGGGACCTTCTGTGCTCACTATGATGAGTGCTAAGAGCGACGTAAACAACAGGATTGCTAAGAGGATCTGGCTGGCTTTGTCTCCAAACCTTCCCGGTGGTTTTTGGGTCGGTTGAGCTTCCGCCGGAGACTCTTCAAAGACTTCCCGCGGTGCAATTCTTATGGTTTCAGCCTCCGTGTCGCTTTTCGAACGCAGAACGAATTGTCTTCGAGGGAGTTCGGACCACTCCTTATGTGCATCCGCAAAATCCGAAATGAGTGCTGAGCATGACGACTGTCTTCTAGTTGGATTTTTCGAAAGGCACCTCCTCAGAACGCGTCTTATTACATCAGGCACATCTCTCGGGAAAGCTACCTCCTCCTTAGTTTGCATCAAGGCCGTCGCGAGGGGGGTCTCTCCCTTGAAGGGCGGTCTCCCCGTTATCATCTCGTAGAGGACAACGCCAAGAGAGTATATGTCTGATCGATAGTCGCAGGTTTTGCCGTCAGCCTGTTCAGGACACATGTACTCTGGTGTCCCAATGATTGACCCCGTCGTGGTAAACTGCCTCACATCGACAGCCTTTGCGATCCCGAAGTCTGTCAGAAAAACCTTGTTGGCTCTCGTCAGCAGAATATTCGAAGGTTTAATATCCCTGTGAATTATGCCATTCTCGTGGGCATAGTCGATCGCTTCAGCGATCGGTGTGAGCAATTCTAGCGCCTCTGTAGGCTCTAGCCTACCCTTTTGAGGTAAATATTGTTTCAGAGTTTGGCCATCGATGAACTTCATCGAGATGTACCAAAACTCACCTGCCTTGCCTATGTTGTAGATGGGGACAATCGAGGGATGGTCCAATTTTGAAGCCAGGATCGCTTCTCTACGAAACCTCTCTAGCACCTCGTTCTCTTGAGCAACATCGGGCAGGAGAAACTTCATCGCGATTCTGCGCTCCAGTGCCAAGTCTTCAGCCTCATACACAACGGCCATGCCGCCCCTCCCGATCTCCCTCAAAATCCTGAAATCGCCCGCCAGAGCAGTTTGTAGTTGAGCTGCCAAAGAATCAACTGCGCGACCTGCGTCAGAGGCAATTCTTCTGCCGCAATGAGGACAGCTCAGACAGGTCCTTGAGATTGCGCTCTTACAGTATGGACATAGAGTGGAACTCATGAATCTGATCTCCGCAAAAGCGCAATTGCTCAGGAAGCGTCAAGCCACTTCTCGATGACATCATAGTGTTGGGCATCCATCTCAACCCGTCCAAAAGGGACCACGACCAAGAAGTTACTCCACGATCTTGAGTACCAATACTGTCTCGCCCAGACGTATCTGGTCGTTCTCTTTGAGAGGAGAGTTGACGATCTTCTGTTCATTGACGTACGTCCCATTCGCCGTGACAAGATCATACAACATATAACCTTCTTGTTCCCGTCGAATCTTCGCATGATCCAAAGATACTGAATCATCGGTCAGGACAATATCATTAGACTTTGCTCTTCCCAGCGTTGTCAGGTCAGCATTCAATCTGTACACTGAACCCACATCTTTTCCTTTCTTCTCCACTAGCCATGCCATCGCTTTAACGTTGCTAATGATCCGCGTCTTCTCAGCTTCGTCTCGATAAGCTACTGTGCGTTTGTTCATGCTTACTGTTTCATCGAGATTCTCGCTTCCTTCGACAGAGACAGATCTGCCATCTCTGAGAATCACGCGAAAGTCTTTTTTGCTTTTGTCATCGCTATCGCGATCCATGCGAACAGTCTCATCGCTCATGGTTAACCTCCTTACGTGCTTCTGCAAAAAGGTGAAAGCTTATTACAACTGTTAATTACGTTCCAAAAGTCAAGGGTATCATTTCAGGCGTGTGCATTTGAATACTGTTTCAATGTCTCCGAACCTCACCCGATCATTGTCACGTAGTTCACTGCGTACTACTTTCGCGCCGTTGACGAATGTGCCGTTCGTGCTTGCTAGATCGTTTATAAAGACAGTATCTCCCTGGAGGAAAACTTTTGCATGTTGCCCCGACACAGTGTCATCCTGAATCCGCACATCAGCTGACGGGGAACGGCCGATGATTGCAGGCATGGATTCAAACATGAACTCATCCCCTTTCATTGACCCGTCCATCACGACCAGCCATGACCTTAGGCGAGGAGAGCTGCCGATTATTCGCGTTCGTTCTGCATCCTCCTCGACGACGCTTGGTTTCATGAGGATTGTGTTATCCGCACCTTGAAGAACACGGTTCGATACCTCCCTGCCCCGAGCTTGTTGTCCTGCATGCGTGATAGGAGCAATGCTAGGCTCTTGCACGCCCCTCATCCGTTTGCGGAAAACGAGGATGAGAAGTACTGCAACAATCACCATGATAGCTGCTGACAAAAGTACGATCCGCCTGGTGCTCCAGAATGTCGTTTGGATCGGGGTTTGAAATCTGCGGTCAGCTGTCAAGTTCAAATTGCCCCGGACAAACTTCAGGGTGATGTCATGCCATTCTCCATCTCCCCAAAGAGAGCTCTCATAATCAACTACATACTCTTTATTAAGATCGTCTGTGAGGCGTGTGCACAACTCATTGAGTTCACTGAAGGTCGTTGCATACTGATAGGATCCACCGGTGAGCGTCGCAATCCGACCCAAAATCTGTTCTGCTATCTCGGATTTTGACCCGAAACCCATTGTATAAACAGGAAGGTCAGATTTCTGCGAACTGACGATGATGTCATCCTCCTTCAGAAAGCTTCCTTCATCCTTCCCATCGGTTAAGATCACAATGAACCTTCGTTCACAGCCGAGGGAACGAGCTAGCTTTTGAGCTTGGCTAATCGCATCATAGAGGCGAGTAAATCCACTTTTCTCGGGTTGTAGCAGTTGAATGGCACGTTCTATATCGGCCGTATTTTGTGTGAAATCCTGAATAAGCTTTACTTCAGTCCCAAATGTTATGAGCGCCGCCTGGGAGTTCCCATCAAGCCTGTGAAGGAATGCAATTGCGACCTTTTTCGCATTTTCTAGTCGATCTTCCCTTGCCATGGTTCCGGAGACATCTATAGCCAAGACAAAGGCTAATGGTGCTTCCAAGACTTCGAGAGAGAGAACGGAATCTATCGGGACTTCTTGACCATCTTCCGCCAAGCGAAAATCTTGCAGCGTCAATCCGCTCACCGGAACCGACGAAACGTCCTTGACACTCACTAGCAATCTGGTCTTCGGGAACCTGGAAACTTCGATTCTCCGAATGAGGACTTCTTGGACAGACTGCGCCCCTAATCCGGCGACAGCAATCAAAGCTATCAGGAACACCTGAACAATTCTGAGTTTCATGGTGGTCACCTCTGTAGTGGTGTCCTAGAATGCGCGCCCTTGCTGGAAAGCCACCTCACTTGTTTTCTATGAAGCCTTCACTCCGTTCACTCAGATGGCGGACGTTGTCCGCAATATCAACGGTGACGATAGTTGATTCCGCAAACAAGTACGCAATTATCAAGACGACAAATGAAATCAAGACCATCCAGAGAAGGAACAACAGACCGCTCAGGAATACCCTTTCCGGGTACATGAATTGAAATAGAATCCCGCCTCCTCCAAATGGGAACTCTGTGGAGAACCACATATAGAGGCACCCGCCGATTCCAGTCGCAACGCCCATAGTCGCAAACGATTCACCAATAGCGCGGAAAAAAAAGGAAAAGATCGGGATGACAGTGTATCTTGAATGCCCGAGATCTTTGATATTCTTCGCCCGGTAGAAAAATATTTGCAAAACTGCCAGGGATGCAACAAAGAGGAATATTGCGAGTATAATGCCGGAAATCGTTACTTCTGTTGGCCTCTTGAATGATTCTTTGAGAATCTCAATCACCGTGTAAGTTATTCCGAAAAACGCAGCGATCCCGGCTATCTGAAAACTGACCGCAACAACTCTACTGATGATCTCTCCATCGTTCAGCGCCCGAATCACTGGATAGTAGAAGTAGGCTGGTGATGATATCCTATATTCCGACTGTTCCCTTACCATCTCTCGTTTGCGAGGAGGTCGTTCTTTTGAATGCTCCTGCATTTCAGATTCGTATTCGATAACAAATCGGAAACCGATGGGCCCTATCTTGAACTCATCATTTGACTGAAGGTGAAGTCTGGCAATGCTCTTGCCTTCGAAAAAAGTACCATTTCTGCTCTCCAGGTCTTCCAGATAATACTCGTCTTGCTTTCTCACAACGCGCGCATGCCTCTTCGATACACGCTCGTCATCCACGATGATATCATTATCAGACTCCCTCCCTATGACTGTCTCACGTTTGTGCAGAGAATAAGTCTGCTGACCTCCACCTAGTTGAATCAGTTTGGCACTCATGCGAGTACTCCTTTCATTGTAAGCATAAAGGGACCTTGAATCGTTTGCCGATTAGCGTGTCCAGCTGGCATCTTTACAATTTTGACGCGTTTGTTACCTCAACCTTTTCAGCCTACTGGTTCTAATTTGGCAGGAATCATTTAACCGAGTCCTTCTGGGCGGATCTAGTTGAGTCGTGCCGGTGAAGATTCCCTTGTCCTGGGAGTGGAGCAATCTTACCGCTCCTACCAGTCGAGCCCGAACGGAACGAGTCGATTGATTGGCTCGGCGATGCTCTCTTGATGACTCCCTGGACGTTTCCAGAAGTCCTTTTTTCCCTTTCCGACAAGCTCATCTTGGAGTTCTTGGTTTGTGCCTGAGGAGATCTCGGTAAATCAGATGGAATTGTCGCATTTGGCTGTTTGATCTTTGCGAGCAACGAAGAGGGTCGACGTGACTGCACACCAACGTTGCTCTTCGTGGATTTGGCAGACTGAGTCGTATCCAACGATTCATTGTGATCACTCGTGTCCCGTGCAAAGCCAGGTTCTTTCGATTGAAGACTAGCTGGATCCCGGATTCTCTCCGCGATCTGCGCTTTTGACTCTTTCACTTCAAATGTGGACATTGCGCTCGATCTCAAATCCTTTTCTCCTGTATTTCTTTCCGTCGTCGTTTTGACCGCGGGATCCTTCACCAGTTCGTTCATCCACCAATTGCTCCTAACGAAGCCAAGATAGATTGCCACGATGGATATTAGAGTCAACACACCCGCCACAATTCTATTTCGGCGTGACCGCCGAACTTTCCGGCTCGCCACCCTATGTGCAGGGAATGCAATTTTGACAGCGTGCGGCTCTTTCCTCTTCTTAACTTTGATCATATGGGCCGCTACCACCGTTATGTTGTCGGTTCCACCGTTCCTCTTTGCAGTCTGAACAAGGGAGGCACACGCTCGTCGTAGGTTCTTTACCCGCCTCATGCTCCGAGCAATGGTCTGGCTTTCCACATGCCTTGTGAGACCATCTGAACACAGTAGGACAATGTCTCTTGGAAGGAGGACTTCTGTAAAAACATCGACTTCGACTTTCGGAGAAGTCCCTACGCCGCGGGTTACCACATTCTTAAAAGGAGTCGCTTGAGCTTCACTTTCATTGAGGCCCTTCTCTTCCACCCAACTGTGATCGCGGGTAAGTCGAAAAACATCGCCGCCCCTAATGAGATACGCTCTGCTATCACCAACATTTGCAACCCAAAGATGATCATCTTTGATAACTGCGCAAACAAGGGTCGTCCCCATGTCTATCTGCTTAGGATTCTTTTGTGCCTCCCTATAGATTACATCATTGACAGCTTGGAAGATTCTGAGCAAGATTGCTCCAGTGTCCTCAGCATTTTCCTCTTGGCAATAGAACTGATGAGCAAGTTCCCTTACCGCCATACCCGCTGCAATCTCGCCAGAGGCATGACCTCCCATCCCATCCGCCAATGCAATCAGGTAACCCAGCACCGATCCGAGTTCATCACCTGGATGACAAACAATGGCGCGATCTTCATTGTGTTGACGCACCAACCCAACATCGGTGAGATTCGCAAATGTAATTTTAGTTCTCAAATGACTGCTCGTTTAGTTGAGAAACTGCATCGCCCGAGTACTGTTCGAAGTCCCACCATAAGAAAGATGAACCCCAGACGCCGCTCTAGGTCCCGTTGCGTGACCTGACGCCTGGGGTTCTCGGAAAGTCCCCCGTGCGAAGGGAGACCCAAGTAACAGTTGGCAACGGAGATTCGAGCGATTCGGAAAACTTGCTGTGAGACAACGAGCTACTGCTTCGCTGAGAACGTGCTCTAAATGACTATCCTCGCACCGCTAAACGTCGGCGGAAATTCGACTCCGAGTAGTTGGCTCTTCTGAACGCGACCGTAGACATCAAAAACTGGGGGCCGGGCAATACTTACTCCTTGGAATCAAGGTGAGCCCTCTTCTTGACCCACCGGCCGTGCGCGACACCGACAACGAATGCAACTGTCAATTCCCCCGGGACAAACCCCGATTTTGAGTAGAAAAACGAGAACATCGTCATCGTCGATTCGTTTCCCTTCAAATCTCTCAAACGAATGCGCGAGCTGCACGAACTGAAGAGATTCGTCCCTCTGGAAGAGTTCACCAATGAAATCGTACGCGAGAGCGGAAAGATTGAATTCGAAGAATTCTGGGTGTAGCTTACCGCGCGCAGCTTTGGCGCGCAGTATCGCAAGTGCAAGGGAATGGCAAACACGCGCTACCTCTGCTATGTCCCCAAGATCGCACCTGTTGTCAACAAGGCGGTTAACGTAAGCAGCAATGCCTGAAGATTCGTTCTTAGGCATCGACGGTACCTGTGGAATACTGGGAGAGAGGAACTGTCCTGTCGCGAACGTGATTGCTTTGACAATGCGTGTCACGAGTTACGAGTACCTTGAGAGAAACTAGGCCTATCTATCAGCGCGATATCGACGGAAAACACAATCTCATCTGCACTTGGCCTGGCAGCTGTTGAGGCGGCAGCAGAGACCGAATCTTTCGAGACTTCCCCCGGGATCCCTGGGGGCCAGACCAATAACCGGACAACTTTCCCCCAAGAGACAAATACAACCGTGACTGTGGTGAACTGATTCGGTTTGATTACGAAATCGATAGACTCGCCTTCCACGATAAGTGGCGAATCTATAGAACTACTCGCGACGAACTTGAAGGCAATCCATCAACCGAGCAGCAGCTGATATGAAAAGCAGCTCAATTGACGGTCCTAGGTGAAGCGACCCTTCAGGTTTGGCGTCGCTCAACCTAGCACCGATATGTATCAATCACATTTAAGAAAGTCAATCGGCTAAAACACTGAATTTTTTTGTAGGCTGTATAGCCTACGCGCAGGACATCTAAAACGCAGATCGCGCCTGTAATTACTGCACTTTTTTGAGTTTTTGGCTTGTAGAACAGCTTGACGGGTTTTGAAGGGCCCTTAGGTATGTATCGCGGAGACCCTTGCGCTGGCGATCGACTACGGATTCAAGTTTTCTGCTTCTTTGCTTATGGTCACACTCCTAATGACCATTATCCGCATCGAATGAAATGGTCACCACGTGCAGTTGCACCTGCATTATCCAGTGCGCTCGCAGATGCAAGCCCTTTGGAACTCATACTTGTAGTACTGACTTGAGCTTTTCAATAAGTCCATTGTCGCGCTCAGCAGCTCGCCTGGCGACCTCGCGGACAACAATGAGCGAGCTCGATCCGAATTCTTTTAGGTACTGGTCGCGTTCAGTTTCGAGCGATTGAATGAGCGAACGGATTTCTTCTGGGGTAAGTTGCAGCGTAATCATTGTGATTCCCTCCATGCTTGGACGATTTGTTCCAGCGTCTTTATACCAATTGTTCGCAGACGATTTACATCGTTCCACGATTTGTATGGGCGATGGGAAATGAGGGTGTCAGCGCAATTTGTTGAAACCTTCTGTCGAGAGAGAGCTTTGTCGAACATCGAAACTGATGAATTGCTGAACCATTCAAGGCAGGCACGGGATTCCTTCTCGTCGTCGAAGGGGAGGAGGAAAGGTTCGTAATCAGTGGGTGGGAGTTCCACCTGGACGAGATTCTGCGCTGGGGGTATGTGCGGAGCCGGATTTGGATAAAGTAAGTAGACTATGGTGCCGAAGATGATAGCTGCGATAACGGTTCCGATGGTGATCGTATCCTTGATGTCGGCGCGAAGCCCCCTGAACGTTTTGTGATACCGAGGATCGTACTCTCGGGAACTGATGGAATGATGGAATAATGTAAGGCGCTCTACGATTGATGAAGGCTTCCACTGCAGCGCGGCGTGGCCCGCAAGCTGCACTTGAACCTAGGAACCGAGACCTAGGCGACGTAAACGAGAGGGAGAGAGCCCAACGCAGATGACGAACACCGTAACACCGAGGCGAGTAGCGAGGCGACAGGCAAGAAGAGAGCCACGAGACTTGGGAGAGGAGAGGAAGCAGACCAACGCTGATGGACCACGGTGTGCCGACCCGCCAGAAGGTGAAGCACAGCGGGCAAGGAAGCGCACGAGGGCAACAGAGCGAGCGGCGAGACGCAGGCTAAGCGGTACCCCAAGCCCACCACCGGACCACCAGCGAACGGAAGCACCACCACGAGCAGCTGCAAGGACAAAGGAGGCGGCGGAGAGGAAACAAGCACCGCGACCGGCTGGGCCAAAGGCAGAGAAGACCGGCACACGCGCGAGCGAGGAGAATGGAACGGAAGAAAGAACGAGAGAATCCGCCCCCACCGAGCACCCAACCGCAAGGCGCACTGAAGAGCCAGACAAAACCGTAGAGACGACAGAAGAGACAAGCGGCTGCATACCGCTCTCGTTACGACCCGACCGAAGTCAAGGGTTGCGAGAAGAATTTTGGGGAAACCCTTCGACTTTCTGCCGGAGGCGGATCAGCCCGCGGCTGAGAATTCAATCCCGGCTCGTCCCATAGGAATGCGAACGCCCCACGGAGGGGGGATAGCATTTTTGGCAGCGGTGGGAGGACTTGAACCTGTAGCGCCCCACACCTCATCATTGACAAACGGACTCCCAAGCCATTAGCCTACTAAAGACAAAAGAATTGTTGACCGTCTTCGTAGCACCTGCTAACACCCTTGTTAGCATCTTCGTGGGACGCCAATTTCAAAGAGGAAAAAGAGGGGAAAGCCCGAGCCTCGCGTCTACTGGAGAAGCGATTCAAAACCCCCACACCTGTAGCTGTGTGGAGGTTTCTGTTTGGTGTAGACTAGGTTTCTATCGCTTCCATTTGCCGTGTCAGTGTATAGATAACCGAAGAGTTTTAGAACGGAGAGGAAGACAGTTCACTGTCGGATGAGATAGGAGGCAATGAGGTTTGTTGGTGAGACAATGTTTGATGGAGGTAGTTCAGAATCCCCGCACCTGTGACAGTGACTGTGTGGGGGTTGATGTTTGCAGGGGATGGTTGTGGTGGTGAACTGGTTGGCGGTGGGCCATCAATTGGCGGACAGCGGTGGTGTTAACTGAGATGTGTTGCTGTCTCTTACATTCGCATTTCATTGATCAGATGTCACAGTGCTTTCTTCGATGGTTTTGATCTCTTCCTCTGTCAATCCGTACAGCTCATAAACAGCTTGGTCCAACTGCCGATCGAGACCGGCGCAGTGAAGTTGCAAGCGATCCGCTTCAGCATCGGTCTTCGCTTTGGTGAGTTTCTCTTTTGCTACGAGCATCTGCTCAACAAGTTTGACAATTTGATCGTGAAGGGATATATCGGATAAATTGGAGAAGTTGATTATCCGAATTGGGAAGGGACTTAGGTAGGCAGTTTTAACTCTAAAATAACCTCCACGCAAAGCTGTTCCGGTTTCCTTCAGGAATGCAGTAAGCAGGGGTGAGTTCAGAATTCCAAGCAGATAATGAAGGCTCATTTTGACATCTGGCTTGAGAACAATGCTGTATAGAGTATCAAGGAGCCATCTTTTTTCCCGATCGAGACAGAAGTTAGCCCCGTTCGACACATCCGGTAGAACAATCTTCTCTTCGACTTCGAAGCGGTTCATATTCTGGGGACGTCCATAACAATACCAACCCTCACCTTTGAACCGTCCCTTTTCGCGAGCAAGCAGTCTGCTTCTGCAGTCTTCTAAGTAGCTCAGGGTATTCGGGGCAATCGTTTTCAATTCCTTTTCAGGAACAAGCACGCTCATACCGTCTTCGATTCTATAGGGTACCAAAAGTAAGAGGTTCTGTTCGACAATTTGGTACTTTGTAATGCTTCGGCCTCGCAATACTCTTTTCAAAAAAGCCGGCTCCAACAAGTATTCTTTTTGCCTTTCAAATGAGTAGACGCGAATGAGATCCCCCTTTCGTCCGCGTTCTTCCAGCAAATAAACCTTGTCCGCCCTTGTGCCAGTACCTTGAAATATCTGTGCTACAGTCTCGAGCTTTGGGTGTCTCCTCAACTTTTCAACGACAAATCCGTGTGATCCGGCGAGTCCCCAATTGGCAGATGTCAACTGAGTGAGTGGTACTTCAGTCAGTTTCCACAGCTCGGGCCTGTCCTCTGGAAGTCGGCATGATAATTCAATTCTGTTTGCGGGTCCAGTATAACGAGCTACAGCAGCTCTTGTTCGGCGAACTCGTTCAAGAAAGAGTAGACATGTATATGTAGTCGCTTGGCGGAAAATCTGAAACGCACCAAAGTGCACTAGTTTCCGGAGACACTTGGCATCGGACAAAATTGCTCTCAGATTCTTGCCCACCCGAGAATTCAGAAACTTGTTGGGGAGGATATAGCCGAGCTGGCCGTTTGATCTTAGCAGTGACAAACCTCTTTCAGCAAAAACCAGATAGATATCCCATTCCATCGATGAGGCAGATCGATAGGATGAGCGCAAGATCTTCCATTGATCAGGATTGCTCTCCTTCAGGTTTATGCTTCGAACATACGGTGGATTGCCAACCACAGCGTCAAACCCTCCGCGCTTCATTACCTTCGGGAATGCGTCTTCGAAGTTCATCGCTTTGAGCTTTGAGTCATCTGCGTTGGGGAAGAGAACACCTCCCGCAATGTCGTGTCCAATCAGCGAGTTGCCACACACAATGTTCCGTCCCAGGTCGGGCAGAATAGTTTCCTTGAACAAACCAAACTGGTGCGCGTCGTGCATCGTCACGTCTTCAAGAAGTTTCAAGTACAGAGAAAGCTGCGTCACTTCAGTCGCCTGAAAATCAATGTCCACGCCATATATGTTATTGGTCAGAATCTCCCTTTTCTTCTTCAGCGTCAAATGCATATTCCCATCCCGCTCGAACACATCCTCTTTCTTGGACTTAGAGGGATGTATTACGTAGTAACGGAGGTGATATTCAAGCAGTTGATTGTATACCTCAATCAAGAATGAGCCAGAGCCACAAGCAATATCCGCGAACGCCATATCAGCAATCTGCTGAGGGGTCTTACCATCGATCAATTTTCTCACAGTCTCTCTGACAATATATCGGACGATATACTCGGGAGTGTAGTAAACACCTCCAGCCTTACGAACCTCCGGCTTCTCTTCTACCCTAACACCCTTGGGGGTGGCATGTACCACCTTTCCAAGGAAGCGCTCGTAGATGCTGCCAAGGATAGAAATCGGTATCTGGTCAAAGTTGTACGGAGAGGCTGGATCGGCTAGCTCATCACAGATATCGGCAAATAAATTGTCGTCCGGGTCATTGAATTGCTTCCCGTCCAAAATCCTGTGCGACTTGAAGACTAGACCGTTATATTTCGGTTCGAGCCTCCTACAAAGACTCACGAACCCTTTCCATGCTGATTTGCGCGAGCGAAGACCGATGATTTCAGGTTCTTCGATTTGCTTATCTTCGAGAAAGCGGACAAAGACTAGCCTATCAAGCGTCCGTTGAACGGCCTCGGTTAGTTCCTCACCCTGTAATCGTTCATTCGCTTTTTTGAATGCCTTAGCAAGCGCTTCACGATACCCATCAAGCTGTTCTAAAAACGCTTCATCAACGGGTTGGTAGCCGCCCTTGAAGAGTCCACGCTGGATTGCCTTCCCACGCGGCTTCGGAAGTTCGGCAGAACGTTTTTCAATCGAGCCGTTGCCTACCGCTTCACGAGAGAAGAGATAGTAGATGCGCGAGAATTTGTCTGCGTTGGCGTACTCGGAATAATGAAACGACTCGATCTTGTGACTCAGCGCATCGTCAATGCTTGGTTTGTAACGGCAATCAAGAACGTGGAATTCCTCAAAGTCCGTCAGTATAGCAATTGGGGTACCTGCGTTCCATCCGTATCTGATTGTTTGGTAATAGTCGTCTGCGTTTGCGAGGCCCTTTGAAGGCTTTTTCGCCTCAGCAAAGAATTTGGGATCACGGAAATTGGGGCTTAAGAAGAAAGCGTAATCTGCCCGTCGTTGAGATCCAGCGGTCTTGACCCTGTTCTCAATCTTTACTTCTTGTTCGTAGGGATTCTTCTGCCTTTCGTGGGTGACGTCCCATCCGAGCGCAATGAAGAACTTGTCTATGAAATCTTGCCTTACTTGCGGCTCGTGATATTCTTGCGACAGATAGTACGACTCCTGGGATTTGAAGTCTCCTAAAAGCTGTCTCGCACTCTCGAACGCCTTGACAAATTCCTGATTTGGCTCACGAGGATGAGTCGCGGGATAAGTTGCGTTTCGATTGTGAGGCTGAGTCAATTTGATTGATATGCTTCTTGTTTTTGAATTGTCGCGCGACCTTGTCTTACTTGCTCAACCGGTCGCCGCTGGAACAACTTGAGATAATCTGGATTCAGATTAGCGTACCTCCACAGGACTAAGTCAATGACGCATACTTGATCGCCTACACTGTGAGCGATGTCGGCGCAAAACTGTTCAACGGAAATATACCCAAGGCAATCCGCAATCCTTTTGAGATGACGGTCTGGTTTAGCCACATTGATCCCGATGTTCTTTGCGAAGTGCAAGGAGCTGACTGGTCCCATGAAAGGTAGTTGCATGATATAATCGACTCCTTGGGAGCTGATTTGTTGTTTGAAGTCATCGACGCCCTCAGTCCAGATTCGTAGAGCGACCTCTATGATTGCGTCAATTTTCTTAGGATGGTTAAAAATGGCAAGGGCTGCGGCTCGACAGCTCTCAGTTTGATTGACTATTTGCTGCGCAGATGTCCAGTCGAGAAACGCTTCGGAAATGAGATCGAATTTCTCTCGTACTACTTGTTCGCGCAATCCGCATGACAGTATGACCCAAGCGGCCTCTCTGAGAAGATCGCTCTCGCCTACTGACTCAAACGTGATCTTCCCTTGCCAATCAATCTCTTGTGAGAAACCTCTTTGTATTACATACTCCTTGGCCGTCAAATAGGCGCAAGCAATGGATCGCTTGAATGAGTTCGAACCGGCCGATTCTTCAAACAGAGGCATCGTTGCCCCCTGCAGATTTCTCTGTCTTGTCACGGGATCGAATGCCATTGAACCATATCCTCAGCCTCAGCAAGATCAGCGGGCTGCCGGGATTCGAATCGATCATCTTACTTAGCAATATCTTTCTTTGATGATAGAGTTTAAGCGCATGGAACTTTCTTTCGGGAACTTTCGGCAAGTTCCTCAAAGTCAAAGTGCATTCAGTGCATAGGTCCTTTATCTGTTCCTCCGGCGCTTGTTCTGCTTTCAACAAGTCTCTGCATTTTCCTCTTAAGCGGCTCAGTGTGTCACAAGCTTGACTATGCTTCTCTGCCTTCTCTTTCCAATCTACCCGAAGCTGAACGAGGGAAATGATGAAAACAATGATGGAAGATCCCCCAACAACGGTCTGAGCCAATTCGGGAGCTATTGTGAGCAGAGAAAGAATTTTCGGGTCAATGAAGACAAAGGAGCAGAGCAAGACCGATGAACAGAGCAGCAACACGTCTGTAACCAACGAGAGTCCCGCGTTGTGATCACGTAGGACTGAGTGCATCGTGAGCATCATGTCGATAACCCTATAGTGATGCTTGACGTCTTCCAGATTCATTTTTGTTCCACTCCAGACGTCAAGATGTCACGCCACTCATCTACAAGTCTACCGCCATCCGCATTTTGCATCCGTCTAGCTATTCGTCCGAGCGCGTCTGCAACGAGACGCCGTTCCAGACTACCTGTAGCTCCCAGATACTCATCCACATTTGTCGATTGTCCGCTCGGGTCACTTATAGGTTTCAAAACGTGCTTTGGGCACTCCGCGAAGAATGTTGTCAGCATTGCCTTCGGAGTTGCGGGACCGTTGTAGTCTTCAAAAATCTCGGCTGCTAGTGACTCCACATGATAACCGTTCAGTTGTCGGTCCTCGGGTAGGTTTGCAATAATGGACTTGGCCAGCTTTATGGTCGGGACTAGTTTGAGACTCATCTTTTCGTTGAGACTCATCAATTGCTTACTGAACAGATCTTGCTTTACGAAATTCCAATCGTTAGTCGATGCATCGCGTATTCTAAGACCCGTCCTGTACTTGATGGCCGGCAACAATTGGATTTCAGTATCTCGAAACTTCACTGTGACTGCAAGTGTTCCTTTCTCGACTTTGGAATCCGGAAAACGATCTTTGAGGCGGCCAAAGAAGTATTCAAGGACCTCATCAGGAGTCTTGTTTTTCAGTTCAGAGTTGTTTAGGATGACCAGAGAGTCAATATCGCTAAGACCGTCAACATATGTGTGCTTGGCAACGGAGCCGCCGAACCTCAGGTCAGTTGTTCCCTCGATTTCCTTCTCGAGTGCTTTCTTGATCTCGTCAAGATGGGTGTTTGTGGCTTCAACATCTCGACCGTTGTAGTCCGCAAGCAAGTCTCCAATTATCTTGGAGACTTCAATTTCAAATTCCTGATCTTTTGCTTGAGCTTCAGCCTCCCGCACTTTCTTGAGAAGTTCTCTTGGTTTTGATTCGCCACGAAAAAAACTACCTGTGCCTCCCATTATATTCGTCCTCCCAAGCTTGTACAAAGTGTGTCATATGCTCCCTTCAGAAGTTCCGAATGGAATTCGAATTTGTCAAAATTCCCTTCAAGCAAAAAATCCTTCATTCTATACTGTAGCTTTCGAAGGTAATATATATTGTCAACGAGAGCTTTCGCTAGAATCAGGCCGTCGGTTTCGTGTATTCCGATCTGTAGGGCTCCATAATTGTAGTAATATATCGCGTTCCCATCTTTGTAAGAATACCTTAACCAAGTCAATCCATCAAATATCTCTGCCCCCGCGAGGAAATACAGACAGGAACCAAGCGGATCGAGACTGCCAAAAACTTGAATTGGAGAGCGAATGTTAGCCTTGTCCAGAGCAAGTCGAATCTTGGCAATGTTCTGCATTCTTTGCAGCAAAGAAGTACCTATTTCTTTTTCGGTCACACCAATAATGTCAAAACCAGATAGTCTCTCGATGTTCTTTTCTATCGAAGAGACAGTGGTCTGGAAAGTGAGTTCTTTTTTCTTTTCGGGTTTGATAAGAAAAGCATTCAATTGTCCAGGGTACCTGTCGAAGAAATCGCTCGCGCTTTGAATCTGATGGAGCACTGTTCTCCTTGAGCCGGGATGATCGTAATTCACAAATATGGCAGGAAACCGTGTTGGCCAAGAATCGAGCGTTCTTCGCAGTAGCGTTTCGGTCCAAGGTTTTACAGGACCAGTATGTCTAAACACGGCGGATAAGTCGTGGTCATCCGAAATCTCGTAACCTCCACTATCGACGATTACGATCTCAGGAACAGACCTAAATCTCTTCGGAATGCGTCCATAGTGGATGTCATATGCACTGACCAGCATTGACTCGGTAAGCACTTCAAGCGTGGTTTCCAAGGCCTCTGAAACCTCAGACACGCCGTTCTTCTTGACGCGGAACCCCTTGCTCGAGAATGAAGGTACCAAGAGCGGTGTTTGGAACCTGCATCCCGATGGGTGAATTATCATGCTGCTTCTAGCCAGCATACAGAATTTCCAAGTCTTTGCAGGAGAGGCATTCTCCACAAGGTTGCTTTCTTCCAAGCTCACAACTGTACGTCAGATGCACTGGAACATTCTTCTTCTTGCTATATTCCCAAATGTCTTTCTTCATCCATCGAATAAACGGAGCGCCAATCGAGATGAGCCCGTCAGCGTACAGGTCAAACGTCGATTGCATAGCTTTGACGAAGCCATCCGTGCAGTCCCTATAAGCTGTCCCAGAATGGATTCCAATTGCGATAATTCCAGATTCTCCTCTAAAGCACATCAGAGCTGTTTGCAGGAAGAAGGCATTCCTGCCCAAGATAGGTCCCTTTGTCCAAGGGCCGAGCCCTTTGCAGCTAACGATCTTGAGCGGGATGTTGTAGTGGGATGATATTGCCTTTGCAGCAGAGGCCTCCTTCGCTGCTGCGACCTGCCCATAATCAAGATAGAGTGAACTAACAGAATATCGTTTGGAAAGGTAAAACTCAGCACAGGCGGTTGAATCAATTCCCCCGCTGAGAAGCACGAGAGCGTCTCGTTTCTTTGATGTAGAGACCATTCTTGATCCCGTTTTTGGATATGGAGAATGGTTACCTCAAGTCATAGGGATCAACCTCGAAAATGTACGCATGTCGTCAGCCAGAAGCAATCACACTTTGAAGATCTCCTTCTGTCATCGCTCATCACGATTTCAGAGGTCTGTACCCTCAACTAGACGCCTATGCGTGCTTCTCAGACAATAGCAGGAACAGATGCGATTTCCAGTTCAACTCCCGACGAGGAGGTTTTCCTCTCCTACAACTTACCGCACCTTTCCTATCTTACTCTCTCGACATAGGTTCTGTCAGCTGGCGTGCTACCGTTTTTTCCTTTCATAAACCTTCTTACCACTTTTGCTGTAATGGTAACGACCGCCACGTGGACCTTCGTAGATTGTCTTACCGGTGGGTGTCGTGCCTACTTCTGTCTCTCCAGACCGTTTTGGTGCTGGTGAGGGCGCGACTTCTGATTTCTTCGGAGACGTTGAGACATTCTTCTTTGATTGCTCACCCACTTTAGCATTTGCATTCGCTATCGGCGGATTGCATCGTGAGCAAGGTGAGTATCGATCACCTACTTCAGAAAGTTTCATTGGGATTGCACTTTTCTTGAGTGAACTACAACCCGCATTGTGATACTTGGAACCACTCTTGGTCACATAGACAGTCGGATCATCTTGTGCATAGGCAAGAGATACTAAGAGAAGCACCAAAACGGATCCGAGCGTGAGAGAGATTACCTTTTTCATTTGATTCTCCTTTCAATCATTAACTGGGTAGCATGGCACTTAACGTTCACCAAAACTACGTTGCCCCGTTGCGAGCTACAAACATCTCATTTTCTCGCGAGCAACGTACTAGAGCGACCACGACTATTCATCTTTCAAAAATGGGAGCGTCTTTTAGCCGCCTGTTATTTGCAGTTGCACTGTCTTGAGTCTGAATTCTTCAAACGAAATCGCCTTTGTAAGTGTGTTCTGGCGATTCAATCTCTTGGTAAACCCTTTATCGTCTGTTACGACGTAATCAAGTTTGTATTTCTTTGAACTTGCAGTGGCAGCAATCATCGCATCATCGATTTGTTTGTTGTTGCCTCCAATGAAATCGTCTCGATCGAGTGTCACGTCGGGAGAGAGACCACCGTAGCATTCGCCGTAGGTATACCCGTAGGGAGCAAATTCGACTGGGACGTATTGGACTTTTAACTTTCTCAGTGTACGTTGAAGTATTTCTCGTCTGGTATCATCTGTGATTTGACGAATTTGGTTCTTAAGAACGCCAGTAATGAAGATTTGAAGTCTTCCTTGCTTGACCAGAAAGTTCACTCTCTCCAAGAACTGCTCTTCAACGAGGAGCTTGTCAATAACATTTGTGTCAAGCATTGCTGTCATTGTCTGCTACCGTTCAATCGGATTCCCTTTGTCATCTCTTTCAAAGCGGATAAGAATGCCTTTCGCTCCAGGTTTATTCACCGTCGTCACTCCCATATAAGGAACAGAGCCTACATAGGGACGATCAAAGAATTCAACTGCTATGATGCCATCAGCCCCTTTTTGACGGGCTTCGTCCATCATATCCTGAAGCAAAGTCTCATTAGAGACAGTAGCGCCGCCTTTAGCATTGATTTGCCCGATCTTGAAAAACTTGTATGGGATCTTTGATGTATCGGGATAAATCTTTGCCGTTCGTACCGGAGGATAGTATGCCGATGGATCGTACATAATAATGTTGGCTACATGGCAACCACAGAACACAAGCAGGAAGATCGGAATTGCTTTCTTCATATAATGACTCTATTCGTTAAGGTGCAATTGCACATAAGGTCTGGCGTAAGCACGCAGCACTGTTGCGAGCTATGAACGACTAATTCTCCTGCGAGCAAAAGCAATGGAGCGACCACAACTATTCTCTATCAACAAAGGGAGCGTCGTTGTTTTGGTTGTCATGCGCCGCTGCCACCATCATTGTTGATCGTAATCTGAGTAATCGGAATTGTCAGAATAGCTGTCTCGCTCAGACTCCGCACTCTTTCGCTTCGACCGCTCGTGCTGAAGTGCTGCCCAAAGAGCCCTCTCTCGCTTGGTGCTCAAAAGAGAAGTCGGTTGAGATGAAAGCTGGCCAACCTCCTTGACCTTTATTGCTTCGCCAGCTCTCAAATACCAAAGACCGCCGCCAAAATCAGAAGCATAGGCCCCGCCATCAGCCAGAGGTGTGATGTCGAGAAACGTTGCTTCACTGAAAGTTTTCTCCGGAGTTGGTCCTTTTGTTGTTCCCTTCTTGGAGTCAGTCGAATTGCAGGCTTGTAGTGAGAGAATGCAGCCAACAAAAACAAGTAAGAGGAACTTATACATTTGACTCTCCTTTCGTTTGGATTGATTCTCGAATAAAGAAGATGGAAATCAACAAGATTATCCCCGTTGCGATGTCGAGATAAGCCCAGGTCTGTCGATCAATCCGAACTAGAGCAATGGGGTTGAAAAGCAATGCAGAGAATCCAAACACCCAAGCCCAAGGAATTCGCTTCAATGTATATGATAGGTATCCACAATAGACTGATACTCCACTGACAACCCAGCGAAGAAGAACGAAGTAACCGTATTGATGACGTGCAAGCGCCCAGAATAGGAGTGCACTCGCAACCACGCGAGCAATAACGGAAAGTGAAAGATATCGCTTCATATGACCTCATAAGATTGTTGCTCGGATTTCTCGACCAAATAGTATCCGAGAGTCCTTGAGCCGAAGGTAAAAATTAGAAGAAGAACGAGTTGACCGAGTATAGACCATTCACCGTTGAACAACGTTGCGAGCATTGCGATGGGAACAACACCAACGCCAGCAAGAAACAGACCGATGAAGAGGGCGGTTGCGCCCCAGAGAACATAGCTGAGCAGAAATCCCCACACCCAAAGAGTCACACCGAAAACGTATGAGGCAACAAAGAGACCGAGGCCGGAAAATGCACGAGCCTTCCGGAAGATTGCCAGCGGCAACAATATGAGAATGCAAACGAGGAATGCAATCCCTGAGATTAGGGAGAGCCAAGGGTATAGAAGTTCACTAAGCCACAAGCCGCCCTTTATGAAAAAGACTGCAAGGAGAATTATGCCGATGAAGATTCCGATACCGAGAAGGGTATAGCCGATATTCTGGATTTTTTCTTTCATGGCAGAACTCCAATGGGATTCTGGTGGCAATGGCACATAACGTGTGCGGTAGCAACGCAGTGCCCCGCCGAGCTATGAACAACTCATTTTCCCACGAGGCGGGGCATTGAGCGACCACAATGCCATCTATCAAAAGAGGGAGCGTCGTGTTACCTATTGTTATGCGATCGTTGGCGCCGCCGATTGTTGTTGTGGAAAATAGAAGTTCCAGCAAAACTTATAGTCGCAAATGGTTCTGATGATTGCCAAAACGAGAAGCAGCCAACATTTTGTGCCATCATCGTAAACCTGAAGCACGTAAATGAAAAGGGCCGCCACTAATATGATACTGTTGATTACAGACCACCTAAGAATGCTCGGGACGAAACCTCTGTAATGAATCCAGTGCGAAACCAGTGCCCAAACACTGTCGACCACAAGAAGACCACCAAGAATAACAAAGCTCTGAAGTCCTGTCTTGATTGATGTTGAGAAAACAAAGAGCAAGGAAGCGAGAGAGAAAAAAACGATGAAGTCAAACAAGAGTGCTCCCTGCACGACATTCTCAGTTCTCTCTATGTAGCACTTGTCTAGGTGCCGATTCATTCCGTGATAAAACGGTACGACGATTGCCACAAAAGCAAGGAACCCTGGGAGATGGGAAAGAATCTCGGAAGGATTGCCGGATATTGTTTGGATTGCTTGGCCGATGGCAAGTGCAACAATAACTGCATAGATCTTTTGCAGGCTGTCAACGGAACGCTCAATGAATTTCTCAGGGGCGTGTGGCATATTCGTTCAGGCTTTTTCTTTGCTGGTTTTATTGAAATGCTCGACTAGTTGCTTGATTTGATGAAAAACAGGAATGCCAAGTTGCTCCGCAAGTTGTACTTCCTTGTCGGCACCACTCGATGGGCCTGCAATTCGAAGGACTGCATCGCAACAGGGTACGAATTGGTTATCTAGTTGAAGCCAGAAGTCATACGGCCTAGGAAACATCATATGCCAAAAATGAGTAGCGTGTGGAACAAATGGGGCAAAGCCTAGATCAGCTAACTTGTTCGCTGCCTCAAAGGCTGACCTGACATTGATGGCAACGTCCCCTTGGGTGTACGGGCCTGCGACATAGATCTTTGCTATCATTCATTCTCCTTCTGTTGATAATTCGTTCGAGTAGTTCAAATCTCAGGCGGCGCCAATGACGCATGACTGTTGGGTTAATGAATCGTTTATTTGCCCATTAGGGCACAGTCAACGAACGATTTCGGTTATTTCGTTTGTAGGTACAAGAAACCTCATCTCTTCTCATCACCAATCCAGAGGTCTATCCCCTCAGCTAGATCTCTTTAGGTACGTTGGCAAGTGGTCATGGACTGTCTGAAGGCCACTCAGATACTCCGAGCAGCCACGGTGCTACGCGCAAAGTTAGAAGACTTTTTGAGAATGTCAATCCGGCAAACAGTTGACATCCCTTTGTCGCATTTGTTACAGACAATCTAGGAAAGACGCAATACCGGAAACTCGGAAGCGTATCCCTTTACGGTTGCTCAAACAGCTGGTTTGAGGCAGTTTTTCAGCCAGTTGAGGTGCAGGTTTCTCACCCTTGCTGAGGCCAGCCTCGATTTGCCATTGAGGTGCTTCCTACTCCCTCGACAGTCGGTATATGGCTTCTGGCGGAGAAAGGCAACCAGAAGGTTCGTATAGTGAATCGCCGTCGAGCGATGCTGGAACGCCTCGATCGTCTTGTACCGTCGCTGCAGTTGCTTGTTCACATTCTCCACCAGGTTGGTGGTCCGGGGAAGGCCTGCTACTCGATGATGCATCATCAGATGATCCCATCGACGCGTCAAAAATCTCACCGCTTTCCGATGCTGCTTCTCGGGGAAGCCTTTATTCTCTCCCAGCACATCGAACAGAGCGCGTGCTTGACGCTCCGTTGGTGCTGCCAAGATCATACGACACATCTCATACAACACGCCGATCGAGTTCTCCCCCGCAACGCTCAGGCCAGTCGCATGCTGCTGTCCAACCAACATTCGGTCTTTCGATACTTCTGCTTCGCCATCTTGGTCCCCTCGCTGAGCAACCGGCTCATCAACTCCTGAATGAGTTTTCCTCCAATGACCTTCATCCCTCTCAACATAGCCGATCAAAATCCCTATCGCCGCCAAGGCGTGTTTTATGCAGTATTGATGGGGTATTTCTGCATATACAACTGCAACAGCTCGAGTCAGGGCGGGATCTAAGTCGCTTACCACACCCTTGATCTGTACCGCCAGTGCCTGAACCTCCTCCAAAAACTTCGCCGCTTCAGTGCTGCTCAACTCCGGTACCGGACGACAATGCATGATATCGCCCGTCGTGTCCACCGCAAGATAGAACCACTGCCCCTTGCCTCTGACCGGACACATCTTCTCATCGACCAACACCACACCGTTCCACCGCGGTCGCAACTCCCGGCTCATCTCCCAGGCTGTCTTGCATCGGCTCGCTACTTCTTCGACTCTTCGCTGCAACCTTGTCGGTGATGATCTACCTCCGGTGCGACGCTTCATCCATCGGGCGATAGCACGGTAACTCTCTCCTCCTTCAACATGTCGTCGTACGATCTCCTCGCAGATCTCGTGACTGATTCGTCGTCCAGGAAACTGTCGAGCGACAAAGCTTCGGTGACAGTCACAACAACAAAACCGCTGCACCTTCCTGATCCGTTCTTTGCGTTCACCTCGCTCTATGATCGTTCGATGACCATTCCTCTTCACGCCCAATGATCCACAGTGGGGACAAAACCGACTCCGCTTTTTTTTCCACGTTACTCCCTTAAGTCTGGTGCCATTCCTTATTTGTTCTTACTCATTCAAACTAAGGAACTTATAGCCAAAACAGCAACCGGGAAGGGATACGCTTAG
>Ga0315291_10000114_pt1 | contig 90872 bp, 94 predicted proteins | sample YL17G12_20_MG_FD_203070 | JGI IMG/M metagenome (GOLD analysis project Ga0315291, IMG submission 203070) | Sediment microbial communities from Yellowstone Lake, YNP, Wyoming, USA - YL17G12_20 | ecosystem: Environmental > Aquatic > Freshwater > Lake > Sediment | place: USA: Wyoming | collected... | reverse complement strand
GTGACCAACTACCAGCAGGGGAAATCGAAACATGCACTTATACTCTTACAACAGGAACATATTACGTAATGGTCAATCATTATGGTGGAACCGGTGGTTATTATATAGAACTTACTTGTCAAACAACCACATCCACCACATCCACCACTTCTACCTCTACAACATCCACAACAACAACCTCTACCACCACACCTACATCCACAACCTCTACCACGACAACAATCTCAGTATGTGGTGACAGGCAAATTAATCCACCTGAACAATGCGACATAGGTATTTTACTACCAGACGATCCCGATAATGCCTGTGAATCTTATGAATATTGCAATAGTACTTGTAAATGTCATAATTTTAAACCTGAAATGTTAGGCTGCAATTTCTTTGATATGTGTAATGCAGGACCGTGCGATTGGAATCTTCCAAATGTTAATTGCTACAGTGAAACAGTACAAAGTGATCCATCATACAAATCTATAATTGAAAGTTTGTGCCAAGATGCATCATTTAGAAATCATACTTGGAGACAACAATGTAAATTTTAATTAGGAGGAGATTAAAATGAAATTTAATAAAATAATGCCAATTATTTTAATTTTAACTTTAACCCTTATACCTGTTTATTCACAACAAGCTAAAGTAAAAATAGAGCAGTCTGGCTATGGGCAAGATGAAAGAGAGGCTCAATTTACAATATATAACACTGGTGAAATACCCATAACAGATGTAACTTTTTATGTGGATAGCAAGCCATATAAAACTATAAATGGGTTATCGAATCCAGGTGATGGATTTCATGCAATATTGATATTAGAGCATGGAAACCATCTAATAGAAATCAAGACGCCGGAAGGGGCTTATGATTCTTTAAATTTGACTATATCTGGTGCAAAAGAAACACCTATTATAGAAGAACCTAAATTTTTAGAAGAAAACAAACTTTTCATCGGTGTAATTGTTATTATAATTATTATAGTGATAGTCTTATGGCTATTAAAAGAAAGACCAAAATTAAAGCTGAAATAGGAATTTTGTTGATAATTTCAACTCTATTTCTTTTAATGTTAACTCCGTATCAAAAATTGGAGATAATCTATTTCAGAAATGATAAATGTATACTAACAATACAGGGTGATAGAACTATAGAAGGAGTAAAAGAAGATTTTAAAAATAAAGTTAGTATTACGGAGATAAATGTCAAGATGTACCCAGAAGATAAACCAGATACAGAAGAAATAAAGGAACTAAGAGACAAATACAATGTTTTTGGCGTCCCGGTTATAATAATTAATGGAAAAGAATTTTCTAGGCAATTGACAAAAGATAACTTGGAAAATGAAATCTGTAATAAATTCATAATAAAACCAGAGGTATGTCAATGAAGAGAAAAATTCTTTTTTTTATAATAATATCCTTTACATTTTTAGGTTTTATGTCAAATGTATTATCCGATTGTACGTATAGCAATCCATGCTGCTGTGCTGATCCTGTTACCCATCAAAAAAAGTGCTATACTTCTGGTATATGTTGTCTACAAGGAATGGGAAATGAATATTGGGATTTCGATTCATGCTACAACTTTAAAGTATGGGTTGAACCAGCCTCTATGATGTTTACAGTAGGGCAGGAAACACCGATTAACTTATATATACAAAACTTAGCTGCATACCCAGACAATTTTGATATTAATTATCTGATAACAAATGGTAATGCTGCATTAATACAAGTTGATATTTCTGGTTCGACTCCCGTTCTCAACGTCAATCCTATGGAAACTAAAAAGGTTATCTCACCAAGAATAACTGTATTAGAGCAACATGCAACTGGAACTGTTTTATTTAATGTATCTTCACAAGGTGATAGGGAAATCTATAAGAATGCGACTTTGAGAATATTGCCAAGTGATTTTCCGATAAGCCTACCTGAATTTGATAATTTAAGTTTAATAACAATGTTTATCTTGGCTTGCATAATTTATATTGTAACACTAAAAAAGTGGTCTTTATGAAAGCAAGAAAGTGTCTTTTATATTTCTTTATTTTGATGACTTTAATGCCAGTAGTAAGGGCTAACTATAATTTAGAAGTAAAAGCAGAAGGACCAGTTATTTTTACTGTAGGTAGAACAGAAACCGTTAATATATATGTTCGTAACATTGGCACTGATAATGACAGTTATTCAATAAATTTTACTAAAAAGGCTCAAGATCAATACCTTAATTCAGTTCCACAACTAGTTCAGGTATCTTTATTTTCTAATAAAACACATAATCTGACACAAAATGAACAAAGAAGTACCTTTGCTCTTATAACGGTAATAGGACCAGTAAAAACAGGAAATGTTACATTTATTGTTTCTTCGAACGCTCAATCAACTAACTATAGAGAGGTATCCATAAAGATATTGTCAGGAATGCCTGTTAATTTACCAGAATTTGGATGGTTAGGGCTAATTGAAATATTAGTTTTAGTTTCTTTGATTTTAATAGCGACTAACGCCTCTCAGTTCCGCTAACATTCTTTCTATAGTATTCAATCTCTCGCTGATAATCTGGTTCTGTGATCTAACACTATCAACTTGAGTTATTATAAGGTCTAATTTTGCTCGCATGTTTATCATGTCTATTTTTTCAGTTTCCGATGTATATCTTTGAGTGGATGCTAGAGGTTCCATTGAAGCAGGTGGCAAAAATTCATTCCTTTGGGGTTCTCTCTGACCAAATTCGGATTTTACTGGATTAGGTAAAAACATATCATCTCCTAATGGAGGTTCAATGTTGTCTTTTTTCCTTAGAACAGTTCCTTTTATTTTATCAAATATTCCCATATACTTCACTTTTAAAGCTTTTTATTAATAAAATAATATTTGCTTTAGTAGTTAATAAAAACTATGGAGGTTTTACAATGGTTGAATTTGAGACAATAAAATCAGAAGAGGTTATGTTTGGAAACAGCAATTTCATAGAAATTGCTAGAAAAAAGGCAAAATCTGAAAAGGGGGAGAACGAATTCATTTCTATATCTAGAGGCTTCTACGGAATGAACAAAGAAAAAATATACAGGAAATCTTTTACTATACCATTATCCAAGGAAGTAGTAGATTTTGTCGCAGAAAAAATAAAAGAGATGCTTTAATTACTTTAAAAGACTTAGCAAATCTGATTTGGTTATTATTCCAACTATTTTACCCCTATCTGAGATAAGGACAGCTTGATGATATTCTAGTAGAGATTTAACTACCTCTACACTATCATCATAGGATATTACAGGAAATGGTTCGTCCATTACTTCTCTTACCTCTGTGGCTCCAGAAATTCTATCTATACTTCTAACTATAGTTCTATCATTAATGCTTCCAATACAATTGCCATTATGCATAACTGGGATCTGTGAGATGTCATTTTCTTTCATTAATCTAATCGCTTGATTTATTGAATTGTCAGGTTTTATGAATATGAATTTTCCTGATGCTAAATCTTTACATTTCATTTTCTTGTTTTCTTGTAAAACAGAAATAATTTTGTTTATAGTTGATAATGTAGGGTTTACTTTCTCGTTTTCTATCCTGGATATATGGGCCTGAGTTATACCCACCTCGTCTGCCAGTTGTTGCTGCGTAATATGTGCTTCCTTTCTCATTCTTTTTATTATTTCACCATTTATCATAACCAACAGTTATATTTATTCACATTAATTATAAATACTTTTATATAATGTCACGATGATATATTACTCTATGAAACTTTTTATTGAGAAATTGTGTCAAACTCCTGTTTGTGAACAAAGAATAGAGATGGTCGAGAGAAAAGGGATTGGTCATCCAGATTCTTTGACAGATGCTATTTGTGAGGCATCCTCAAGAATTTTATCTCAATACTACCTCGATAAATGTGGTTTTATTTGTCATCATAACTTAGATAAAGGTCTTTTGGTAGGAGGTATATCCAACCCTGTTTTTGGTGGAGGTGAAATAATAGAAAATCCTTGTGCAACAGTAGCTGGAACCGCCACAATATTAGAGAACTTAGATGATATTAAAAAACTTATTTACGAAGAAGTTGACAAATACTTTCAAGACACACTCAGATTTTATGATAAACTTAACCCACAAATAATGGTTAGTATCCATCCAGGATCCCCCGATTTGGTTGACATATTCAGAAGGTTTGGAAAAGGAGAAATTCCGCCTGCTAACGATACTTCATTCGGTGTTGGTTTTGCCCCATTTTCACTCTTAGAGAACACTGTTTTAAACATAGAAAAATTTTTGAATTCGAAAGAAATGAAGAAAAAATTCCCCTCTACTGGTGAAGACATAAAAGTCATGGGAAGTAGAAATTATGATAATATAGATTTAACAATCGCCATAGCATTCGTCGGTAAATTTATATCTAGCTTGGATGATTACTACGATCAAAAAGAAAAAATTAGAGAAATTATCGAGAAAAAGTTCAAAACAGATGGAATGAATATTTCTATAAATACATTAGATGAAAAAGATAGCGTTTATTTGACTGTAACTGGAACTTCTTGGGAAAATGGAGATGATGGACAAGTTGGCAGGGGTAACAGATCAACTGGTATTATAACTCCATGCAGAACTATGTCTTTGGAAGCTGTAGCAGGAAAGAATCCAATATCACATGTAGGAAAAATATACAACCTGAAAGCGCAGGAAATCGCAGAAAATATAAATAAATTGTTTAAGGTTAAAGAGGTACAAGTCCAGCTATTATCACAAATAGGTAAACCCATTAGTGAACCCTTTATCGGTATCAAATATATTTCTAATGGCGACGCCACGGAAAATGAGATAAAACAGATTGTCTCAGAAAGCTTGTCTAGAGAGGGTTTTGAGGATTTAGTACAGAAACTTTTACAGGGTTCTATCAGCGTTTTCTGAAATATATAAATCTATTAATTTTAAATATTATGTAGTTACTAAACGATAATTACATATATTTTGATAAATTTGATTAATATGTTCAAACTAAGCCACACAAAAGAAGAGCTTTTAGAAGGCGAAAGGCAGGTAAAACAATCATTGGAGATGTATAAAAGTAATCAAAAATGGTTATATTATCTTCTAGTTGGGTCATTCGGTTTATTGGTTATCCTAAATACTATAATTCCAAGTAACTATTTAGTGAGAAGCAGACCTTCCTATGATATAAAAAACGGTTTCATAGGTTTAGTCTTAGTGGCATTTGGTTCCTTCTTATTGTTACATGTTATAATGTATGAAGAAATTGAATTCCTTAGATGGTTCATCGTATTAGTTATAGCTGCAGTCTTACTTTACTTTGGTTTGCCCCTTTACTTGAGTTAGATGATAAGATGGCATGGTATGATCATCAACCATTTTATTGGTTATTAGAAAAATTAACTACAAGACAAATTGTTAACTTAATTGTAGGTCTTTTTTTCATATTTTTAATACTAGGCTCTTATTATGTCTATTTAGATACGATTGAAAGCATAAGAAATAATCCATTACTTTTATGGGTTTTCAGAAATGTTTCAATACTCGTTCTGATAGTTCTTATAGTCTTTATTCTTCTATCATGGGAAGTTGCCAATAAATTGGATGCATAAAATTAAAACTACATTCCACTCTTCTGCAATAAATTGAAGTATGCCTTCATTTCATTGATAAAAAGGTTCAACATATCTCTACAATCTTCCATGTACTTTTCCCAAAGTTTTATATAAATCATTTTATGGTATAAAACTCTGAAGAACTCGTATACAATACTCTTTTGCCATATTGTATCCTGAGGATATTCTGCTCTGATAGCCCCACGTATACTTACTCTAACTCTACCTTCTTTTCCAAACTCTTCGCTGGGCTTTATATTGCCATCTAAGCCACCCTGAATCCAGAAATAGGTAATTTTATCCACATCTTTCCTGAGTTCAAACTCTATCTCAAATCTTTCCTCCTTTCCACTTCTGTCCCAATTAAATATCTTTTCTTGAATCTCAGAGTCACTTACTTTAAAGACTAGTTTCAACAAATCTACGTACTTTTTTACAGCAAGTTGTGGGTTTGGACCGGTATATGACAATCTAAGCTCAACCGGCTTTTCTTCTAGGCAATAATCATGAATCATTATCTTTGATCTGGCAAAAACCATGTTCTCTATATTACATTACGTAACGTAGAATAAAAGTTTTATTATTAATATCATAAAAATCAAGTGAAAAATATGAAAAAAATTGCTACTTTTGGAGTTTTTGACATAATTCATACAGGTCATATTAAATTTTTAGAAGAATGTAAGAACTTATCAAGGGATTCAAAGCTAATAGTAGTTATAGCAAGAGATTCTTCTGTTCTAAAAGATAAGGGTAAACTTCCTGTATTTCGCGAAAATGATAGAATATACATAGTTGAATCTTTGAAACTCGTTAATGAAGCAATATTCGGAAACGAAGGCAATGATAAGTTGAAGATAATTGAAAAAATAAAACCTGATATAATTGCACTGGGTTACGATCAAAAATGGAATGAGAAAGAATTGGGGCAAGAACTATTGAAAAGAGGTCTTAAAGTCGATATAATCAGATTAAAAAAATATAGCGAAACTAATTCTTCCGCCATCAAGAGCAAGATAAAATTTAATTAACGACAAAAACAATTTATATTTTGGGAGTATGATACTTACAAGACTTGCTGGTGCTGGATGCATTATATTGGGATTTTTTATGACTGTTTATTTTCCAGATTCAGATGAGATGCAATATCCCACTTTTACTATGACTTTTGTGATAGCAGGCATATTCCTTATACTTCTTGGTATATATCTAATTAAGGTGGGTTAATGGCAGAAAAAGTTAAATTCAAATCACTTGATTCGAGATTTAAATCACCAGAAGAAAAATATTTAGATTTTGATTTTATCCATAATACAATACCCAGAGTACATAATGGAGATTCTAGCTATGGATGGTGTTTAAGACACCCAAATACAACCTTTAGGTACAATCCAACTGTTCCATCAGGAACTAGTTTAACCGTATTAACAGGTCTTGTAAATAATCTGATGAACAGATGGGAGTTTCATGTATTAAAAGTAGACGAATGGATGGAAATATCACCATCACACCCATATTACCAAACTATGATAAGACAAAAACAGGATATAATCAGGCAAGTGAAAGAAGGACTAGCTACTGTCGATAGGGCAATTAGTGATGTAGAATTGCTAATGCATGACGCAAGAAGATATAAAGAAATATTGAGTTTCTTTTCAAAAAAAGATGAACATTCTCTTAAGGCGATGTTTATAGATCAAGTTGATGTTAATTTGCCAGAAGGGGTTTCTCTAAGATCGATTGCACCACGTTGGCCTACTATTATAGCTGATTTTCAACAATTAGACGATGAAGATGATACACCAGAGAAGATAATGAAAAAACTTGAAGTTTCCAGAGCAGAAGCAGTTGTTTTAGCAACTAAAGTCAGACTCTATAAAAAATGGAAAGAATTTTTTGGTAGTCAAGTCAAGGATAGATATAAATACATAATAGAAAGATTGCAGGGACGAAGGGCATCTATAGAAGAATATAGAAACTGGATTAGACCATTGATAAGAAGAGTACTGCAGATGAAAGAAGTAGATGACAAAAGCTTTATAATGGATAAGAATCTACCTGTAGGATCTGGTATGCCCGTCGCTCTACAATACGTTGAATATTGGGCTTGGTCTAGATTAGAAGGTTTAGAGCCAGATGAGCCGCATAAAACGCCAAAGACAATCTACGAATCAAAAGGTGCAAAAGCAGTTTATGGAACTCAACAATTTAGAGTCACTCCAGGTGGTGTTCCAAGATTTGTTATTGAGCCATATGATGAAGTTGTCAAAAAATTCATACCTCTTATAGAAAAAAAACATGGAGTCAAGATAACAAAAGAGGATATAATGCTTGCAAGACAATGGCTTTTTGAGAAAGGAAGCCCTGGTGTTCAGTGGTATGTTCTAACTCGTTTCCCCGTAGCAATAATGGATTGGAAACTCCCTAGTGGGCTAAGTGTCGAGGACGTGGATTTCAATAAACTTTCGACTATTTTTATAACTCAGAACATAATGCTCGTCAAATTTTTAGAAATAATAGCAGAGGAAAAAAAGGTAGATATATACATAGATGAATTACTAGGGAAAAAAGTCTTAAGTGAAAATGGTAAAGTCCAGGAAATTGATGAAATACTGGCACTAGAATTTCCAGAAATATATGGGAAGAAAGAAGAAGAAAAAAAGAAAGGATTAAAAGAATCTTTATCTGGATTTAAAATATCAACTAAAAGTTCTATGGCAAAATTCATAACAGCATTAAATTACATTTTTGGCTTAAAATTAGGTTTCATTCATGGTCCATACGACCCTTCAGTTAACGATTTACTATTTTATGGGTATGGAAGACCATATTTAAGAGAAATTTTCGATGCAAAAGTATGGGCGTATCTTCAAAAAAATTTTGGTAGTGTGTAATGTCAGATCTAAAATTTAAAGTCTCAGTCTCAACCGGTTTATTTGGCATAGCCCATGGTGAAGAATTGGCTACTGTTGTTAGAAAGCTCGGTTATGCATTAACTCGAGGGACCTGCGCAATAGAGATTGCGGGTGATGTTCCTCACGAAATTGATTTTTCAGAAGGAAAAGAAATAAGAAGAATTGCTGAAAAGCAGGGTATAGATTTAAACTTTCATGGTAGTTTAACAATACCCTTTGAAATACCTGAGATGGTTCAATGGCAAGAAGCACAAGATCATGTGTATAAATCAATTAAGTCTGCTGTTTATGGCGGTTGTAAATATGTAGATTTTCATGCATGCCTACACTTCTGGGTTGACATGATGACTTATGTCGGTGCCAGATTAGAAAATATAATGTGTGATTGGGATGGAAGATTTGTCTCTGATATATTGTATGATAATCCAAAATTGAGGGAATACTTTGTAAAAGTGTTCTGGGATAAATACGATTCACTTATTCTAGGAGAAGAAATGAGAGCAATTTATTATCAAGTCGAACTTGAATCGCAACGTGAAGCAAGAGAGACAGTTGGGAAAGGAATAGCATCTACGAATGGGACTGGAAAACAGATGATTTCTGAAGTAGCTGACATTCATGTGAAATTGCTAAAGAAAAAAACACAAGAAGCATTGTTAAAAAAATTGGGAAATCCAGACCCAGAAGGAAGAAAGTGGTATTATCTGGGAAAGTTAAGGGGAGATTATGTTGATGCTTGCTGGATAATGGTTCATCATTTATTGTTCAAACAAGATCCTGTATGGGTTGAAATGGCAAAAATGTATAGGGATTTGTTAGAAAGGTATAATTATAATTTCAATTTTAATCCTGATAATGAAGAAGATAGAAAGTGGCTCTATGATTCATGGCTTAATTCCCAAGATAAGGGTGATATTGAATTCAAAGAATTCTATTACGGGATAGTTGGAGCAAAGTTTCTTATGGGCCATCTTATTCATACTGCAAGATGGATGGCTGAGACGCAAAATTTTAAAGATAAGGGTTTGCCTACTAAAATTGAAAAAGAACTAAAGACCATTAAGGTTCCTGACTTAGAGAAAGAAAAAAAAGAATTGTTAGATGTTTTAAAAAATCTACATATTGCTATTGAGATGCCTGATGCCAGGGATCCTAAAGAAGCTGGGAGATATATGCTATGGCGTACAAAACAAATATACTTAGCTATAAAATTAACAAGAGAGGCGTTGAAGGAAGAAGGAAACCCATTTTGGGATAAGATAATGATGTTAATTGATTTCGAGCATATTGCAACACAGGGTGTCGACCCATTAGAAGAATTGAGAGAATTAGTCAAATATGCACCCGATGTTGGTAAGTATATCATTTGCATCCATTCCAATAACCCCAGTCCATTACATTCTCATTTTCCGATACAATTGGGCGATGATAGAATATACGAGCTATTATGGATATTGAAAAAAGCTGGTCTTGGAGAAGATCATACTACTTACATACTTTTCGAAAGAGGTGGGTTTAAAGATCCATTCCAACAAAGTGTAACAGCATTAAGACTGATGGTTGAACATATGAAAAAGAATGTACCACCTAGCGAATTACCACCTGAATTCTATGGAGTGGCACCTCGTGGACTTTTATCAGAGGAGAGACAATGGGTCAACATATTCCAACATGCGATGGATCCGTTAAAAGGTCTATTGAAAATATCAGAAGAAGAATATACATCTTTAAGTAAAGCTGCTATGGACGAGGGTAAAAGACCGGAAGAGTGGAAAAAGGAGGAATATAGATGATGAATAAAGAGGATGAAGAAATACCAGATATAACAGAAGAATTAGTGGCATCACCTGTAACAAAAGTAATAGAAGATGTAGACTGTTTCATGCCAAGAAGAGTTATAAGTATAGAGTACTCAGGACCTAACATAAAACAAGTTGTTAGTGCTGCATCGAGAATTTTGAGAGCTGGTATGTTAATTACAGGTACAAGAACTTACATAGATGATTATTATGTTGACGTGACAGATTCTAACAACATTCGTTTCCATATTTATTGGCATGGTATTCGTGACTTCGATGCAAGAACTAAAATGTGGGGATGGATTAGATTAAAACATGGCCTTGTACGCCCAGATGGGACAGGATCGGTAGTTGTAGAATTTTTTGCAAAGTTGAGAACTGAGTGGGATAAAGATTCACTTTTAAAAAGAAGTCCATTTTACAACCTTTTAATCAAAATATACAACTATGTTTATTATGATGAGAGAAGAAGGAGATACATGCAACAATGTACAGAATTTGAACAAGAAATGATTAAAAGAACAAAGGAACTACTCAAATTATATGAGACAACTAAATACCCATCAGGCAGCTAAACCTTTACCAACCACCAACTCTGTACATATTATTATATGTTTCTGGATCTAGAATTTCTCCCGTAGCCGATTCTATGTAAACTGTAACCTTTGTCCAAATATGTCTACATTCATAAGGATCTTTATCCGGATCGCACCATAAAGCATAACCCTTGACACTATCAGCATCATAACCTGCTTTGTAAAGTTCATAAATTAAATCTCTTGTAAAATCATCACATATGTAATCTGGAATCGAATACGTATTTTTATTAGCAACTTCTTCTGCTATTTGTTGAAATCTTGGTTTGGATGATTTTAATCTATCTATTTCATTTTCTAATGTTTTTATCCTATTTTCTAAAACCTCTCTTTCAGCTTTTTGCAATTCTTCAGATTGATTTTTTTCATCTTCCAATCTTGAAATTCTATTATAACAAATTTCTCCTGCTATATCCTTTCCGTTTTCATAAGCCATTTGAACGCTAGTTTGTACGTCAACTAGTGCCTCCGTTCTAATAAAATTCACTAAAATAAAGAAAACTGAAACTAACAAAAATACAAATAAAAACATACTTGCCGTGCTTTTCTTCATGCGTCTCCAATTAGATAAAACCAGGTATTAATTATTTAAGCGTTACTATTAAGTAGTGAATTAATTATCGTAAAATAGAAAAAGGCTTTTCGACCATTTAAAGTCTATTTTTTATGACTTTTTCGACTTCTCCTGGAACTAATTTTTCCCATTTTTCATCATTTTTCATCATTTTTCTGATCATACTACCTGAAATGTTGCCAAATATAGGATGCTTTTTTACTTTTATTTTATAATTATCAAAACAACGTCTTGTCCAACTATTCATTGTAAAAACAACATCAAATTTTGCTTTTTTCAAAATACTTTTAATCCATATTTTATCATCGTAAACATCGGGCACTCCTATGATTTTATATTTTCTTCCTTCTATTTTTTCATTCTCTAAGGTTTTTTTAATCATTTTTTTTCTTTCATTAAAAGTAAACGGATTTTTTTCTGTGATAACCTCCTGAGAACTACCTATGACTATTACAATTTTATCATATTTTTTTAGGATCCATTTTATAACTTTTAGGTGGCCCATATGAAAGGGTTGGAAACGACCAACAAAAAGTGCGGTTTTCATAGAGTTAATTTTGTTTTTTAATAAATAAATTATCCAATTAAAAAAAGCTTCGTCAAAAAAGTTCCGTTGTACGCCATTTGAAGTGCTCGCAAATAAACTTAAATGCTTAATTTCTTAATTATTTTTTGTGATATAATGGGATTATCTGATAATGGTGGCGGTGGTGGACCATCTCCAGAAGTTCGATATATAGAATTTCTTGAAAAAACACGAATACCAGGATTGAAAAAAAGAATAGAAATTGGGGTTGCTACAACTAAGATTGAAGGAACAAATTATACTTGGAAAAATGAATATCTATACTCTCTAACAACTCAACTTCTATTACTTGGCAAGTCGTTACATTCAAACTTTTATAGCGGAAACTCCCCTGAAGCTAAAAAAATCGCACAAAAATATATGATTGGGGATTAAATCGCCGCTCGCATTTTTCAACCTTCGCTTCGCTCCGCCTATATTCTATATGTTTTTAGATAGGGAGGCGTACAACACCTTTTATACGCTTCAGCCTTCGGCTTCGGTGCTTACGCACAAATTAAAATAAACTTCGTTATTATTAATTTCGCATAAAAGGTTCCGTTATATCCTATTGACCTCGGGGCGCCAATAAGAATTTATTTTTAACAGTTAAAGTGTTTTTAGGTGATTAAATGGGTGATAGTACTGATGGTTCTATGAATTCAACAAAAGACTTTGAAATCATAGAAAAAAAATTAGAAGATGTTGGAAATTTGATGGACGGATATAATCAATTACCAGTACTTTTAGAAGAACCAACATTGTATTCACAAAATAAAATGATGCAAGTTGTAATACCTGAATTCCTAACACAACTAAAAAAATTACCATTACAATTAGTTTTAAATGAATCAAATCATTTGAAATTTAAAACTTCTGCTGATATTGACTTACTCGAGAAAGGACTATCTGAAATGGGTTTAAATTATTTTCATTCCTATTCAGGGCCTTGTAAACGTGATTATGTGGTAGAAGTGAGAGACTATCATGGATTGGCTAATATCATTGCTCAATTATCATATGGTGTAAAAAAGACTGAAAAACAGCGAAGTATTATCGGAACTTTTCTAGATATTTATGTAGGCAAATAATTTTTCGGCGCCCCTCGGTCAACGCTTCGTCGATATTATATTCTTTTTAAATAGTCGACTCGTCTCAGTCGCATTATGAATTGATGTTTGTGAATTCAGCTTCTTCGAGAATCTAACACCTTTTATACGCTTGTGCTCCTCATTCTTGCGGTGCTCGGTGCTTCGCACAAATTAAAATAAACTTCGTTATTATTAATTTCGCATAAAAGGATCCGTTAGATGCAATTGGTCTCGGGAAGTTCGAAAAAAATTTGCTCGCTTTTTTGTCTTTCTGAAGAAAAACCGTAATTATTCCGTTCTTAAATCGGATTTAAATTTTTAATCGTTCTCAAATACAATATGTCAACTTTAACCACATATCAAGGAAGCTTGTTAGAAAGAATATTATATAGTTTACGTGAACCACATACTTTATTTTTATCTGCAGTTTATGAAATAACTCAAAAAAATAACAGAGTTGCCAATCTCAAAACAATATGTGAACACTCTTCGATTAAACCTTTAATCGATAAAGAAAATTATACTATGTCTGATATTTCTAAACTTTTGGGTGACTTAGTATTAAAGAACCTACTTACTCATTCTTCACCAGTGATAGATGATAAAACAGTAGACGCATATGCAATTTCTGAAGAAGCACTACTCTTGATAAAAAAATCCACTCAATAATTTTTTGTAAAAAACCGGCTCGCGAAAAATCTGCGTTATACCGCTTCATTGCATTCGAGCCTCACATTCGTTCGGGGCGCACAACAATTTTTATGTGCTTCGTTTACGACTCGGTTTTTGGCAAAACACATTCCTTTTATACTCACTTCAGTCATTAAAAGGAACGTCGCATAAAAATAACCGTTAGATGCAATAAATTTTCTTCGGGTTCTCGCGCCAGTTTTCTCCTCCTTTCAGTTGTCGCGTAGTTATCCCATTTTTAAAGAAAGTATTTCAGTACTAAATTTCAAACTTTTATTATGAATTGGAAAGAATTCTTTTTAGATATTAGAAAAATTGTCTTATTCCTTATATTATTTTTTATTACTTCTTTTTTTGTTACTCATATAAGTCCCGAAACTTCAACCTATAGAGGATACCCTTTCGTTTATAATATTGACGGCTGTGTTAGCGAGATCATATGTTACGATAATCTAATCTATTGGGATAAACTAATTTTAGATATTATTATTTGGTTCATTATATCTTGTCTAATCGTATGGTTCTACGATAAGGTGAAGAAAAAATAACACTCGCCGGCGCTCGAACCCTCCAAAAATTTACTCTTCGTTTTTTATACTTCGTTAAAAATCTCATCCTCGTTCGATGAAATTATGACATTAGAATTGCCTCACTCAGAGCATCTAACACTTTTTTAACGCTTCGTCCTAAAGGACTCGGTTCACTTCGTTCACAAATTCTTTTTATACTTCCTTCGTATGTGATATTATTCCTTCCCAAACCAAATTTTGCAATTTTTCATAACCGGATTCAGACTTATCCAATGTTTGATACTCAAAAATACCTAAAATTCTGGGTTTAGCTCTTCGAATATTCGATATTATGTTTTGAAAATTTGAGTCGGTTTTTTCTTCAGAAAGTTTGCAGTATTCTGTCGTTGCGTAATAATCAACATCTATGTCGAATATCTTTCCTGGTTTTTCTATAACATTAACATCTATTATGCCTTCTAGAAGATCCTGCCATCCATGATTCGATATTTCTATAGATTTATTCAATTCAATCACATGTTTCATGTAGCTGGTGTGAAAAACTAAGTTAATTTCATTATCATCTTCATGAATATCGTACCTTTCCACCTTCTCAGAAAAGTGATACAAGAAATATGCACCCGTATGAATACCACCAACTATTGCTACAAAATCAAAACCTTTTATTTTCTCTTTTAATTTTTCTACTAATTTGTCCAACGAATTTTTAGATATACCGATCAGGTTATTTTCTGAATATGAATCATTACTTTCATCGGTCAATTCCTTTAAATCCGATACATCAACTTTGATTCCATTTTTTTGGCTGTTTGATGAAATGAATTCTATCAACTTTGCTCTTAATTCGTCGGTATATCCTGGTTCAAAATATTCTCTTATTGTATTGTTCTTCTTTTCTAAGATGATTGGTACGCCAATTATCCCTATTTTCAATTTTCCCACTTCATGGTTTTTCAATAGGTTTTCTTTTAAATTCAGTTTTTTCAAACCTTTCTTTAACTATTTTAATTTTTTCCATTTTCAAACCTGTATTTTTTTGAATTTTATCCAAATTTAGATTCTTTTCTAATAAGGGCAAAATTTTGTCTAGTTCATTGTAATAAACTCCTAATTCATCTTCATCTGTCTGTTCTTTCCATAAACCAGCAGTAGGTATTTTATCGATGATTTTTTGCGGTACTCCTAATTCCTTAGCTAATTCCTTTACATCTTTTTTATATAAATTCCCTAAAGGCATCAAATCACATGCTATATCTCCATGAAGAGTGAAATAACCCTGTAAATATTCGCTTTTATTTCCTGTACCAGCGACTAGTAAATTATCTTTATTGGCAAAATAGTAAAGAATGCACATTCTAATTCTAGCCATTAAATTGCCTTTAACCAACTTATTGTTCAAATTTAAAACTTTCTCAAAACTTTCAAGAATAGAGTTTATTTCTATAACTCTGTATTTTACACCCAATTTTTCACAAACTTCAATAGCATCTTCTGCATCTTTTTCGTCATTCTCTTTAGAAGGCATTATCAGACCAAAAATCCTGTTATTGTCTAGCGCTTCTACACAGAGGAAAAGAGTGGTAGTTGAATCCAATCCACCGCTTAACCCTATAACTACACCCTTACTTTTCGCATCTTCAACTTTCCTTTTTATAAAATCTACTATCCTCTTTTTCATAAACAAAACTCCTAAAATTATTTTGAATCAGTTTACTTTAAGTTTAACAATAAATTTTTTGCTTCTTCTAAGTCTTTTTGTGTATCAATTCCTTTCCAGAATGATCCTTCTCTTAGCTTGAATGCAAATAACTTGTTGTCTTTGACCAATTTCGGATAAACATCCAGTTCTATCATTCCTGCTTCTGGGAAATATTTCAAGCTGTCATGTGTAAATATGGTTATACCAGCGTTTATCCAGAAATTTAAAATAGGTTTTTCTCTGAATTGAACGACTCTTTCACCTTCTACATCTATTACTCCATAGGGTGATATTGGTTGTGCTAATGTCATCATTGGGTTTTTGACATCATTGAACTTTTCTAACATTTTTCTGAAATTGAATTGAAATAGGTTATCGCCGTTTGTTACCACAAAATCTTCTTTTATGAATTTCTTTGCGTTATGTATCGCACCAGCAGTCCCCAATTCTTTTTTCTCTATAGAATGCGTTAAATTTGGGTATTTTTTCTCGAAAAGTTCATGTTTATATCCAGAACAGAGAATGATATCATTTATGCCAAGTCTCTTGAAAAAATCTATCTGGTATTCGATTATTGGTTTATTTAATACTTCTAAAAGAGATTTTGGTACTTCTTCAGTGTATGGTCTCAATCTCTTCCCTTTACCACCACACAATATCAATAATTGCATTTTATATCCCTCCTAAATTAAATTTTCTAATTATTTTTAAATAGGTTTTCATTTTTAATTCTCATTTATTATATCCATATTTTAACAATTTTTTCATCAGTTCTTCCTTCTTTTCTTTAGATATGGTTATCTGGTTGTCTTTTAAAATGTAATTTTTTTCATTCAACAACATGATTTTATTCGGCTCCAAATCTGTAGACAGAGTTACACCAGGTCCTATTATACTATTTGGTCCAATTCTAACTCCCGGCATGGTACATGAATTAATACCAGTTCTACAGTTACTTCCCATTATAACGCCAAATTTATCCAAACCAGATTCACTTTTTTTACCTCTTACATTAATTTTTATTGGCTTTTCATCAAACCTAAAGTTGGCAGTTATGGTTCCAGCACCAAAAGAACAATTGTCAGATATAATAGAGTCACCTATATACGACATGTGAAACCAACAATTGTCGCTAATATAGGAATGCTTTATTTCAGACGAAAATCCTATGACACAATTATCCCCAACATGAGAGTAATTCCAAATCAAATCATTATTGCCTACGATGGAATTTTTACCTATATAGCAAGGTCCACGAATAACCGCATTCTCTAGAATTCTTACATTATCATCTATTATAACATCGCCATAAATTTTTGCGTGTTCCGATATTTTTGCAGTTGAAGAAATTCTTTTTTTTGTATGATCCAAAAAATATTTAACTACGTTAAAAATATCCCACGGATATTTTATTGCTTGCCAAAAACCTTCATACATAACAACTTTCATTTTGTATTCATCGTCTAACATTTTACTTATAGCACGTTCGTAAACGTCATCTTTCCCGCTGCGTGTCTTTTTTAGATACCAGAATAATTTTTTTGAATCTTTGTGTAGATGTATTACTATGTTTACAAGGTCGCTTGGTTCATTTCCTTCACCCGGTTTTTCGATTATATCGATTAAATCATTATTCTCATCAACTTTTAGATAACCTCCAGGAAAATATGAACTAACTTTATATCCCATTATAAAGGAATCACGATCACTTTTTTCATATTCAGATAAAATATTTTCATAAGCAGAAAGTTCAAATACGTCATTTGGATTGACTATTAACAATTCTTCACCTTCTAAAATGTCTTCTGCACTCAACAAGGCATCAGCCATCCCATTTGGTTCTTCTTGCAATGAAAATTTTATTTTAGTGTCGATATTTTTGCATACTTCTTTTATTCTTTCTATATTGCTGGGGTTGCCTATTATTACAAAATCTTTCAAACCAGCATCCTTTGCCATTTTTATGTGATATTCCAATAAAGTCTTTCCTAAAAATTTGTAAAGAAATTTATCCTCAATTAAAGGAAACATTCTTTTTCCAATACCGCCACATAAAAAAACAACTTTCATTCATTCACCTTGATATTCTTTTTATGATATCGTCTACAAAATTTTTTATTCTTTCGAAAGATGCTTTATTTTCTGCTTCATACGATATGGAAATTATTGGCTCTGTGTTAGATGGTCTGAAAAGTGCCCAACCATCATCAAATAGTATCTTAACACCATCAGTTGTATCTAGATTGAAACCCCTACTCTTGAAATCATCTTTCAGTTTTTCTATGAAATTGAATTTCTCAATCTCTTTTATCGATATTCTTAATCCCTCTGAAACTTGTGAAAAGTATTTTGGAAATTTATCCGCAAAGTCGGATATTTTTTTATTAGAATTTACAAGAGTTTCTATGACTTTTAATGAAGCAAATAATGCGTCATCTGCACCAAAAGTTTCCTTAAAAAAATAATGACCGGAAAGTTCTCCAGCAACAACAGCCCCTTCGTCTACCATCTTTTGTGTTATGTACGTATGTCCGACTCTAGAAACAACAGGAATGCCACCTTCTTCTCTAATCACATCATCGATAGCTTTGGAATCCAACACAGTGTAAATAATTTTTGATCCTGGTTCTTTTTTCAATGCATTATTTATCAAAATAGAGAATATTACACCAACATAAACTATACCTCCATTCTTATCTACAACTGCTAATCTGTCACCATCACCATCATATGCAAATCCCAGATCTGCTCTCAATTCTAGAACTTTTTCTTGTAATTGACTTAAATTTTCTATTTTTGATGGGTTTGGTTCATGATTCGGAAAATTACCATCCGGTTCACAGAACAACTCATATACATCCAAACCCAATCTCTTAAATATCTTCGGGTAGATTCTTCCAATCGAACCGTTACCAGCATCTACAACTATTTTCATTTTTACTGGGGTTTTCAATTTAATCATACTTAGAATGAAATCTGAATAATCTTTCATGATATCTTTTTTGATCAATTTTCCTTTGCCTTCAGAAAATTTTTCTTTCTCGAGTATGTCTTGGATTTTTATGAGTCCAGTTTCAAAATCGATAGGAATACCTCCTTTATAGTAAAATTTAAAACCATTGTATTCCTTTGGGTTATGCGAGGCAGTAACATTTATTCCTCCATCACATTTTAGATGTCTGATAGCAAACATTACTATTGGTGAAGTTACAGTTCCGATATCTATGACTGTTGCTCCTGCTGATAAAAGGCCCTTTATTAATTCCTTTTTAAGAGATGGACTACTCAAACGTAATTCATCACCAACAACTATTTTTCCAGGGTTAAAACTACCAAAAGCCTTGCCAATTTTTAAAGCAACTTCTTCGTTTACTTCAGTTGGATAAATTCCCCTCACATCATAAGCTCTAAATATGCTCATTTTACAGTCACCGATTTTGCTAAATTTCTTGGCTTGTCTGGATCGCAACCTCTTTTTAAAGCCAAATAATAAGCCAGCAATTGTATAGGTATAATGGTCAATATAGGATGCATCTCTACTTTTGGAACTATTATAGAAAAATCAAAAACTTCTTCTTCGTTGTTAGAAATGCCAATAATATAACCACCACGGGATTTTATTTCCATTATATTACTTAAGATATCATGTTTTGTTCCGTTATCAGTTACTATGGCAATACATGGAGTGCCTCTTTCTATCAAGGCAAGAGTTCCATGTTTGAGTTCCCCACCAGCTAATCCTTCTGCATGAATGTAAGAAACTTCTTTTAACTTTAGAGCCCCTTCCAAAATTGTAGAATAACTTAATCCTCTACCAATCAAATAAAGATTTTCCTCATCTTTCAACATCTTGGCCAAATCTTTAATTTTTTGAATATTTTCTTGAGTTAATACATCTTTTACTTTTTTAGCCACATCATCAAGTTCTTTTTTACCTTCTTCGTACTTACCTGCACATGCATAAGCAAGCAGATACAGTAGAGATAACTGAGAAGTGAAAGTCTTCGTAGCAAGCACACAGATTTCAGGGCCTGCATTCAATAAAAGAGAAAAATCACTCATTCTCATAAGAGAAGAACCCATTACATTAACCAATGATAAGACTTTTACACCTCTTTCTTTTGCTACTCTGACTGCCTCTAAAACATCAGCAGTTTCTCCACTCTGTGATACAGCAACCATCAATGTGTTTTTTGTTAAAAAATGTGAAAAGTTTGGAAATTCTGATGCGAGAAAAACATTGACATGTTTTTTAGTAACTTCTGAAAAAATATAAGCAGCTGAAATACATGCATGATAACTAGTTCCACAAGCCACAAAAAATACACCATAAGCATCGTTTATCATTTTTGCAATTTTTTCAATAGTTTCTCTATCTTGATTTATAACTCGTTCTATTGTTTCCTTCTGCTCGAATATTTCTTTTATCATAAAATGCTTGTAACCCATTTTTTGTGCTTCTTCAGAACCCCAATTTATGGTATCAATTTTCTTTTTTCTTTCTTTGCCCATAATATCAAAAACTCTACAACTATCCTTTGTTAGTTCTGCAATCTCGTCATCATCCAAAAAAATAACTTTATTCGTGTATTTGATGAAGGAAACTACATCAGAAGCAACAAAATTTTCATTCTTTCCTATACCTATTACTAAGGGGCATCTATGTTTAGAAATTATGATTTTATTTTTTTCATCTTCATTTATGACTATAAAAGCGAACAACCCTATTAGTTGCTTAGATGTTTCCAAAACTGCATCTCTAAATACTTTTCCATCTTTTATATAATCTTCTATCAAATGAGAGATGACTTCTGTATCTGTTTCTGATTTGAATTTATGACCTTTTTTAATTAATTTCTCTTTTAATTCCGCATAATTTTCTATTATTCCGTTATGTACGACTGCTATCTTATCTTCGCAATCGACTTGAGGATGCGCATTTGTATCAGTAACACCGCCATGTGTGGCCCAACGAGTGTGAGAAATTCCTATATTACCATCTAAAGAATTGAAATTCAATTTTTTATTCACTTCATCTATCTTCCCTGCACCCTTTAGAATTTTTATGCGATTATCAATAACACCAATACCTACAGAATCATAGCCTCTATATTCGAGTTTTTTGGTAGATTCCAGCAGTATTGGAGATGCCTTTTTTGTGCCAATGTATCCCACTATACCACACATAATCCCACTTTTAAAAAATATATTTTTATCGTTCAATATACTGAAATATTAGGATGAAGAGTATTTAAATGACGTTTAAAACAACCTTTTTAATGCATTTTTCATTATTTTCAAAATAAGGTATTTTAAGGTCATACCATTATAATTTGAGTTATAACGTTAAGAACAAATTTTCAATTATCGAATAATACGTATGAGTTGAAATCAAGAAGGAGAAAATTTTCACGAGCCCGGAAATTAGGATTTTTTCTTAATCTTTTCAAGAGTAAAAGTCTATCTAATTTTTTGGAGATTTCATTTGCGAGATTTTAAACTTTTATACAATTGCCAAAACCAATAACACGTTATTAATCCAAAAAGTATAGTCCATTCTATAGTTGGGAAAAATCCAATTAATGCGGTCCCTATGGTGACTATCAAGAAGAAAATACCAAAAATGGATGACATTACTATCGATATAGTTGGTCTAATGGGGGTTTTTTTCCTTTTGAAATAACCATACCTAAGAAACAACCATAGGACAATGGTTGTCAAGAAAAGTATTAGTGATATTACTTCTTTGGATATCATAATCAAATATTTCTCTTTCAAGAAAAAAAGCTTTCTGTTTCCAAAATACAAAGAACTTTCAAGAAATAATAGTCGTCACCATTTAATAATTGCACTACTGGATAATGACTTTGGCGAGTGAAAATTTTCGACTGTGTCTTAAAACACAACAAGTTCTATCAACAAAAAGCATTTATAATCTTTATTCGGTTTGCATTAAAAAATATAGCAATTTTTACAACCAAGAACGTATTCTACACCAGCGAGAACGTATTTTGGATAACCAAGAACGTATTTTCCACAAATAAGACGTATTCTACAGCATTGAGAACGTATCTGCACAGTGAGAACGTATCTGCACATATAAGATTTATAAGCTCTTTTAGTTTTGTTTCAAGAGGTCTTAAAAATGGTTAAGCTAATACCTAGTAGGGAAAGAAATAAAATTTGGGCTAATGGTTTCCTTGAAAAGTTGGAGAAAACCCTTAATAAATCTGGTAAAACCATAGAAATAGAACTTAGTAAGAGGAAAAACAGATACAGGATACTGAAACCAAACATGAGGAGTATAGTAGATTATGCCAAGTATAAGATGAATTTTGAAGGTGTAAAGCCTTATTCTGTGACGAGATATGCCAATTATATGCTATACTTTGCAGATTTTGTTAAAAAACCGTTTAAAGATGTTAAAAGGGAGGATATAGAAAGATACATAAATCATAGGGTAAAAATCAAGAATAGCGAAAAATACCTATTCATGCTTAAAATAACCGTAAAGAGTTTCTTCAAATGGTTTTACAAGTTTGACGAGGATTATCCCGATGTTGTCAAGTGGATGAAGTGCAAACCACCCAAGAACAATAATCTATCCTCTAAGTGCATAGAGATGGAGGAAATATTGAAAATGATGGACGCATGTGACAATCCGAGAGATAAGGCATTAATATCAATTCTCTATGAATCGGGGGCAAGAATTAGTGAATTACTTGATTTGAGAATAGGGAATGTGGAATTTGATGTATTTGGAGCTAAACTTATTGTTGATGGTAAAACAGGTGAAAGAAAGATAAGAGTGGTAAATTATGCAGGTGATTTGAAAAATTGGTTAAACAATCATCCGTTTAAGAATGATAAGAATTCACCCTTATTTTGCAGTTTTCAGCACAGGAGTTATGGGGGCTATATTCATACATCAAGTGGTTGGGCAATTGTAAGTAAGATAGCGAAAAGAGCAGGGATAAAGCATAATATACACCCACATATGTTCAGGCATACAAGGGCTACAGAATTGTCATTGTCCATGAAAGATATGTCGATGAAAATACATTTTGGTTGGTCATTGAGTTCAAATATGCCTGCTTTATACTCACATTTAACAGATGAAGATGTGGACGATGAAATTTTAGCCATGAGTAACATTATTAGAACAAAGGAAAAACCGAAAACGTTGCCTATTTTTAAATGCTACAGATGTCAAGAAATCAACAATTCAGTTAACAAGTTCTGTTGGAAATGTGAGGCACCTTTAACTGATGAGGCAATAAAACAGGCAGAAAAATACATGGAAGTATTGCCACTTCTACATGAGTTGCTTAAGTTAAGGGAGATTGATGCTAAAGAGTTTGATGAGTTATCCAGCATATTCAAAGGTAAGAATGAAAATAAAGGAGGTGAAAAGAAATGAGGTATATTGCTAGAATGATGATTGAAACGAGGTTGAAAACAATAAGAGAAGTAAAAGTAATGATAGAGAATAGATTTCGTTGGTGTAATGTTTATAAAATAAGTAGAGTGAAAGAGGATGAGAAGGATGAAAAGAAAGGAGATAATAAAAATGAACTATAAACATTTTTATGACATAAATAAAATAATAGAAGGGGTATACAATAAAAAGGTGAAATGATGCACAAATTGACTGTAGTTGATTTGTTCTGTGGGGCAGGTGGAATGTCTAAGGGTTTGGAAATGGCAGGCATGAGAATTGTTCTTGGTGTTGATTTTGATGAGTTTGCAATGAAAACATTCAAAAGAAACCATCCTTATGCAAAGACTTACGTGGGTGATATATCAGAACTTACCAGAAAGAAGCTTTTGAAACTGACAAAAAATAAAAAAATTTATCTCGTATGTGGTGGTCCTCCATGCCAAGGAATGTCAACAGTTGGAGAAGGCATACCGGATGACTCCCGAAATTTTCTATTTCGCGAATTTCTTCGAATTGTAAAAATTTTGAGACCAAAATACATCATAATGGAAAATGTAACTGGAATGATTGGAAGAAAAAATGAAAAGATATTGAGAGCTATTTTGAACGAGTTTAGGAAAATAAAATATGTTGTAGACGTGAATGTTCTCCAAGCATCTGATTATGGCGTTCCACAAAGAAGACGCAGAACAATTCTCATAGGAAATAAATTGGGGTATGAGAATATATTTCCACGTGCCACACATGGTGATAATTTAGAGAAATTGAAAACTGTTGGTGACGCTTTTGCCGATATCAAGGCACCTGATGGTAATATATACAATCATGACATAAGTGCAGTTTTACTCAAGGATGGATTGGAAAAGGAAAGGTTGAAACATATACCTGAAGGTAGGGGAATAAGATATGAGAAAGATGAATTGGAACTTCTACCAAAAAATTTGTGGCTTGGTGTGGATTGGGAGACAATAAGTGAAGGGAGATTCAGGCAGACAAAATATAAAAGATTGAACAGAAGAGAACCATCGCCAACAATAATGACAGGCAGATATTCTTATTATCATCCCGTAGAGCACAGGTATCTGACTCCAAGGGAAGCCGCAGCTATACAGAGTTTTCCTAATGACTTTATGTTTGAGGGGACCATATCACAACAATTCAGACAGATAGGGAATGCCGTGCCGCCTCTTCTTGCTAAAACAATAGGCAAAGCAATACTGAAAACAGATAGTGAAAAGAAAAAATCGAATGGTGTAAAACAACAAATAAGCAAAATAAGATACCATGCATTCAACTACAAGGAAAAGATTTAACCAACTAGTTAAAACCGAAAGATTCTAGCAAATAACTCGAACAATTTAAATTGGAGGAAATTGCTGGCTCTGCGATGGTTCCAAATTCAAATTTGATTTCTCGAGTATTTCTTTTACCCGTATGACTGCATAAAATCCATAATTCCATGAAGGTTCGCTGTGTATGGTTTTTGCCCTGAACCTCAACATAAATTTTGCCTTGAATTTTGGTGTGCCAAGACCGGCTACATCTTTTTCAATATGAAAGAAACCATAGCCTTTGCCAACCTGCATATAGAAAACTTCCTTTTCGGAATAAAACTTAATAAGAGCATCAGATGAAATTTCTATTTTCTTTTCGAATGCACGTCTATCATTTGTTCTGTCATCAACTGTTATTTGTTTATTTGGCTTGTTGAACTTTATGGGAATTATGTTTCTCTTATCAAGTATATTCATAACACCTATGCTTGTATAAAATCTTGTAACATCATTGTCCTTACACCAAACCCATTTCCCATTTTTCCATTTAAGCATACATTGACCATAATCGGCTCCCGTACCGTTTTTGACTTCGAGGTTGAATAGTTTTCCTTTGTGAACGAAAACGACATCTGTTCCTGTTCCAGTCCCTGCTCTTTCTGAGTTTTTTGGTGTTAAACCCCTTTCTTTCAAAATATCAAATATCTTCTTTTCGTATGCATCTCCTTTATTGTATGGAATTTGTCTAGCCAAACTAACCAACCATACTATTAACTTTCGATACAACAGATTTAATATTTTTGTTAACTTCATGCTCCCAGAACCTGATTATTCTATAACCTTCTTTTCTAAGTTTTTTATTAACTTCCTTGTCCCTTTCAACGTTTTCCTTTATTTTTGGAATCCAAAATTCTTTTTTTGACTTAGGTTCTCTGTAATGTATCGGACATTTGTGCCAGAAACAACCATCAACAAAAACAACCATGTTTGAATTTTTTACAAGAAAATCGGGACTACCATAAATTTTTGGATATCTTTTGAACTTTATTTTTGCCTTTCTCATTTCTTTTGCAAGCAGATTTTCTATCTTCGTATCCTTACTTCTAATTCTGCTCATTATCCAACTTCGCTTTTCCTTTGTGAACACATCGGTCATTCAATCACAGTTAATTAGTTATAGTAAAACTAAAAATAAATTGTGGTCTTGTGGCGAAATGTCCTAGTAAGTTCTGCGACAATGAAAACCCAGAAGGTGCCATATGCTGTAGTAAATGTGGCTTGGATTTGAGATTGCCAAAGAAGGAAATAGAATACCGCGACAAACTTTATACAGTTTTCTCAAAACTAATCGAAGAACTAGAGAAGGAAGATTCAAAGAAGTATGCAGATATGATAAAATTATTCAACGAGATAAACATGGGTACGTTTCATGCGTTTATAGAAAGAAATGTAGGCACGTTGGTTTTCATGACAGTAGAAAGCAACAGGCACAAAAAAGAAGAAACGACCATGTTGGATATAGAAAAGGAAAAACTGAAGGCACTAAAAGAAATCAGGAATGAATTGAAAAGAAACAAGAAAGATAATAAAAGATGAGATAACGACTGGATTTTAACTATGTAAACAATTTTTTAATTATCAGATTAATCTTCTTCAAATCTATGCCTTTCGTGATTGTGATAAAATTGTATTCGTCTATTAGTTTAGCCATTGTTTTTTCGCAAGGTTTATTTTCAAGAATTTCTCCTATATTTTTCAGTTGATTCGTATCCTGAACGATGGGCATTTTGTTTTTCATCAAACACAAAAATTCAATGTAAGCCTCAGAATTACAATTTTTACCTATATGTTTTTCCCTTATTTTCCTGTCCCACATTACGAAAAATTTTGGACAAAGCACATGTAAAATTTTAGAAGCGTTGGTTGGTCCTATGCCACTAACCCCCATTATTGACTCGTATAACTCCCCAGACGCTTTTATATCCCCTAAAGATGATTTCTCTATATCTTTTTTATGGAATTTTTTTATTTTCATTGCATTTTCATCATTCGACAAAAAAGTTTCCAATTGCTGCTGAAATTTGTTTATATCGGCGCCTCTCAAAGAATGCCAACTTTTTAGGAAATCAGCCAGACATTGTATTATTTTTTTCAACGCTTTTTTATTGCCTTTTTCTGTATATTCTATAAGTTCATTGCCGCAATCTATATAGAATTTTTTATATGATTTATCTGCCCAGCCCTCTTCTGAATGGGATGCAATGTAATAAACTAATGACGCGGTAGATAAATCCTCGAAGGAAAGTTTATCCATATATAATAATACAAAACTAAAAGTAATAAACTTGAATCAAATAGATAGGTTTATACCTTTAACCATAATCTAACTTATCATGAGAAAGCACGATACATTTTGGGATATGATAACAGCCCCATATGTATGGTTCGTACTGGGATTTGTCTTCCTTTTTGTTGGTTTGCATATTTATTTTAATGGGTATCATGGCGTTGATTTGATATTTAACCGATGCTTAATAAGTCTCACAACGAACAACACGGAGATAATGAAAGCAAGTGAGATTTTAAACATAAAAGATGGGAAAATAAGCGACATATCTTCTTTGGAACTGTATAGCAGAGGTTTATCGTCTCTGAATAAATCGGTCAAATTTCTGATTGTTTCAGGGTTGTTTTTTGGTATTGGATTGGGGTTATTGTTGGCAAAGGAAACAAATCGAAAGTGATTGAACATGGATGCGAAACAGGAAATGTTGGCAAAGGAAGTTTTTAAATGTCATGGATGCCCCGATTTAAAGTCGCCACCAGTATTTCTGGTAGGCAATCCAGAGGCAAAAATCTGGGTAATTGGAATAAATCCAAGATTAGAAGATTTTGAGGATGTAAAAGAATCGAAAACATTTGAGGAACATCAAAAAAATGAGGAACGATATTTTTTCGAGAAAAATGTTCATAGCTATTTCAGGGATTTCCGTCAAGTTTTTGGCGACAATTGGTTGCAGAAATTTCAGGAATCCATTGCACATATTGATTTGGTAAAATGTAGCTCGAAAAAAAATAAGAGAAATAAAAATGTTGAATGCAAATGTGGAAAATTCCTGCAGAGACAGATAGAAATGTTCAAACCTAGATTGATAGTTTGCAATGGAGTGCCGGTTTGCGAATGGTTTGAGAAAAACTACAACATTAGCATCAAAAATAAAACTCAAGCTGATTTGAAAACGTCAGATGGGCATGAATTTACTGTGATTTTTTCCGGTTTCATAGGTAGAATTGACAACTATGCCAAGAAAAGATTGGGAATGGAAATCGATGCTGTTTTAAAAACATTAGGATAATTTAAAATACTAGATGCAAATGAAGTTCTCAAATGGGAAGAGTAGTTAAGATATCAAAATTCATGAAAATCATGTTTATAAAGGTAATTTCTTATACTAATTTTTGATGGCAACTACAAACAGAAAAATTTATTTTTATCAAGTGACTTGGATAACGCAAGATAAGAGAAAAATAATGAAAAATAATTCTTTTTTTGATGGTATAATTAACAGTTTTTACCAATTTGATATAAATGATTCTCTTGCATTCATATTGAATAAAAGTTTATTTGGGGATAGCATAAGAGGTAGGATATCTAAAATTAGAAAAACAGACTTACCACTAAAATATAACATGATTCAAAAAATAGAATCGCCATTGCCGTTAACAAATGACGAGGGGCTTTCAGAACCAACACATTTTATTGTTTTCGGGGGAAAAATTATTGGTTGTGAATTTAATGGTAACGGTCCCAGAATTAGTATATTGGAGACCATGCTAAATAAAAAACTCAAAGAGATAAATAACCCCGAAGTAAAAAAAATAGAAATTAAACCAATTCTAAAAAAAGATATCTATAAAATAATGGATAAAGTTGTAGAATTGAGAAAGATAAGAATTAATATAGCAACTAATTATGCTGTTTTATTGAAAGATAATGACAAAAGTTTTGAAGAATTATTCAGTGCCGCAGAATTATTAGATGATGCTTTTCTTGAAATTAGTTTTAGCTTTGGTAGAAAGAGAGGTGTCCCTGATGCTTTATTCAATATTCTAAATATAATTAAAAAAATATTCAGGAGAGATGATTATTTGGGAAAAGTTCAAATTTTGAAACTAAGGGGGAGATTAAAGTATAGCGGACCACTTGAAGAAATAGACCTCATCGAGCAATTCTTTATGAGTGAAAAAGTTGTGCAAAAATTAGATGATAAGGCGAGATGTGTTAATTCAGAATCTATGTATACTGCAATTCAGGAATCTTACAATTCATTTAAGGAAGATATGAGTGAATACATAAAAGAGGACTAATATGTTTAGTCTCTTTAAAATCAAAGAAATAAAAAAGGATATTTTATTTAGTTTTGTTATTTTTTTAGTCCTATCGTTATTGTACCTAAAAAAATTTATAAACATAATCAATTTTGATGAGAATATTTATGGTACCATAATTACTTCCGTAATCACTCTGTTCGGTTTTGTATTGACTGTTTTGGCAATAATTGTGTCCTTCCCTCCAAATTACAAGATTGATTTTATCAAAAAAAGTGAAATATACCATGAAATTTATAACGTTTACTTCTTTGCAATTGCAGTTTTAGTTTTGATTTTATTAACTACGACGATAATTAAACTTCTCGATTTTCAATGGTTAAACTTTATATTGATATTTTTTGTAGTACTATCTTTTTTTAGTTTGTATAGGTGTTTATGGATATTGAAAAAATTAATAGGCATACTACATTCTTAATTCATATCAAAAACTCATATTCGGGAAATACCCAATTAAAACAAATCAAAACATACAAAATAAACACTTAAAACAACACATATAAAACATAAATCAAATGCCCTACCTACAACCAACTTTTTTATAAATTAATGAAGCGTGGGGAGCGAACATTTGATTGAAGTATAATATTATTTGAAAACAGATAAAGGGTGGATAAGATAAGAAGAAAGTTTAATAGAACAGGATATATAGTTTTTTAGAGGATACAAAATATGCTAACGCAAATAAAAAACTTACCGGTAATTTTGGCAATCATCATCGGGGCAACAATAATAGTATCTTCTTATATTATAGTTAACTTACCGAAAGGGGAATATAGAAGTTCAGACGGTTCTTTAATAACTACACAGCCGTCTGAATCTCCAATAAGTGGCATATTTCAACCAGTTTGTGGCAATGATAAATGTGAATCGGGAGAGAGCTCTAATAATTGCTGTCAAGATTGTGGGTGTGAAGGGGGGCATTACTGTGAGCAAAATACATGCAAACCCAAATGTGGCGATAATATATGCGTGAATGAAGAAAATTCAAATAATTGTTGCTTAGATTGTGGATGCCTTTCTGGTCAAACATGTCAAAATAATATATGTGTTGAATTAAAACCTGAAATAGAAGTGAATTTTCAGCAGTCTATTTACCCAAGTTCTGCAACTTATTTGAAGGCTAAAGGAGATGACATCGGCACTTTATATTTAACGAATGCGGGCAATGACATGGCGAAGGATATTCAAATAAAAATAGCTTCTCCTTCGAATTATTTCAGTGATAAAACAATAAATATAGGTTCTCTATCTGTAGGTTCTTCAGCACAAGAAAAAGTTGGTTTAGTGTTTTTAGATGAAATGTTAGATATAGTTAGTGATAGTAAGATATCTTTGAATTTTGAGATTGAATATTATAACTCGGCGAATAAGAAATATACAAAATCAGAATCTTTTGAAATAAACGTTAGAGGTAGGAATTATTTTAGTTGGGCTTATCCTAACATGGTTTCTTCTTGGGTTACTCCCAACCAACCGAGTGTTAGAGAGTTCGCGAGTAGGGCTACTGGTGGTTTAGCCACTTATGCTTCGAGTACAGAACAAATGTTGGCAGCAAGATGGTTGTTTGAAACGATGAGAGCATATGGTGTTCAATATACGACTGACGCTCATGTGAGCGGTGATTATGTTCAGTTTCCAATTGAAACTTTGATAAACAAAGGGGGGGATTGTGAGGACAATGCAATACTATTCTCATCATTATTAGAATCTATTGGAATAGAATCAAGAGTGATTTTAGTTTCTGGTCATGCTTATTCTGCATATATAAATAAAGAAGGTAAATTAGTGCCAATAGAAACAACTGCTTCTAATTTTGATTCCGCCTTCTGGGGCAAAGATGGGGGATATACAATTCAAGAATTTATCACATTGAAAGAACCTATAGCTATAATAAATCCATCTGAACAATGGATAAACTATCCACAGGTTCCTCTACCAGAGAAAATAGAGTTATCCATGCCTTATATAACAAAAGAGAAGGGTAGTTGTGAACTAAAACTTAGCCTTACCTTAGGTGTTTATGCTTCACTGCCCATCAGATTCACTAATTCTGGTAATGCACCTGGAGCTGGTTGTGCCGCCGTAACCACTTATGACAATAATAGGAATAAAATAGATGAAGACTTGAGTTGTTGGACTGTTAATCCTGATGAGAGCAAAAATGTTGATTATATTGTAGACCTTTCAATTTCTAATCTATTTGAGGGTTATTATTGTAGAGGGGTTTAAGAAAATATTAAAATACAGGAAGAAAATTAAATAATATGGCAAAAAAAGATAAAACGTCTGTTAAAAATAAAACCCTGATAATTGTTGTGGCGATAATTGCACTTTCTGTTGTTGTTTCGGCTTATATTTTATCTTCTGGTTTTAACTTTCTAAAACCGTCAATAGGACCAGAACAATGCGAGGCAATGTTTACTACATGGTGTACTAGTTGTAAGTTAACAAATTTTGTTGGAAGGGTTGGAATGGCTCGGGAATTGAAAGATTGTGTTTTAAAGTACAATTTTGCAAAGCCTTATGACTCTTGCAACGCTTTGGGTAATACAGCCAAGAATGAATGTGCACCTTACATATCAACAATTCGAGAAACTAATTTATGGGACAATTTAAGAGTTGATGACTTTCTTCCACCCCAAACAATAGATGGTTATGAAGTTACTCATACTTTTACCCATGCTGGTATTGGTCCCTCTGCTAGTGCTGTTTCATGGTTTGGCACATATTTAGAAGCAAAGACAGTTATTTACGGAACTGCTAATAATGATGTATCGATATCCATAACAAGATATGATTCACAAACAGATGCAGAAGAGACATCAAATAGAATAACAAATAATGTGAAACAACTTTGTACTGTTGAAAAATCCACATTCAAAAATCAAGAAACTAATTATTGCATATTTGATTCTGAAGGCAGCATTTTCTATTGGTGGAACAAAAACAATTTTGTATTTTCGGTAAGTGGAGAGTATACCTCGCAAAGTATTCTAAGTCAGTTAATTCAATCTGTAATAGAAAAATACCCTAGTTAAATAAAATTTTCAATGAATTAATGTGAGAAGATTTTTTTGAAATTTAAGAATGGGAGACTTAGCGATTATATTTTCATTTTACTTCTTTTATTCTTATTTATTACATGGCTCTTGAATTTAGGAATAATTGTCAGTATGTTCATTCTAACAATATTTGTTTTTTTACTCATAAATGAAAAAATGGAACTTCGAGATATATTCAAGGATTGGTTGCCTTGGGTAGTGTTCCTCATTTTATTTAGCAATTGGGTATCACTGAAAAACATGATTCCATATTTTAATCAAAAAGTTCGCTTTGATTTACCTTTTATAGAACAATCAATTTTTGGATTCTCTGTGGTATTATGGTTTCAAAATAATAGGATTTTTCTTCTAGATTGGGTTGGAAATTATATCCGTTTATTACATTTAATTGTGCCCACAATTACAGTCTTTATTTTATACAGATGGGGAAAAAATCTATTTAGGAAATTTACTTACACACTCATTTTAACGACTTACGTATCTTTAGTTATTTTTCTTTTTTTACCTCAAGCACCCCCTTGGTTAGCATACAAAGAAACTTTGAATTCAATTAATAATTTACCGTATTTCATTAGAATTTTTTATGGATTTCTTCAGGGTGACCCATACGCACCGTTCCCAAGCTTACATGCAGCATTTCCTATTATTTGTACAGTTTATTTATTCAAGTTAAATCACAAGATTGGTTTTTTAGGAATCATCTATTCCGTATTAGTTTGGATATCATCAGTATATACGGCAGACCATTATTTAATAGATATTTTTGCTGGAATAGGACTTTCTTTATTGATTTTCTATATAGTTGAGAGGTGGGATAAAATTAAAAAATATTGGGCGTGGAAATTTACACAAATCAAATTTAAACCCATATGGGATAAAAATAAATAAAAAATCAATTTTTCAACAAAATTTCAATCAATTGTCTATACCAAACCACTTAAACATTCAAATTAATTGGGGTTGTCATACAAATAATAGATAAACTACCATACTGGATGGAAAATTACTATATTTAGTTTGAACATAGCAACATAGGTTTGAACCACACTTCCAAACAACAAATATCTAAAAACCATATTTTGGGTAAAATCAAATTCTACGTCGATAGGGTCTGCCGTCCCAAGTATGTTTGATATTAGAACCTCGAGATAATTTACGAAGAATAATGGTTCTAATCTTATCAGGCTTCTCATACTCGAGTTTTTCAGGAGATAAAACATAGTTTTTTCTTTTTTCACGAATGATGATTTGTGGGGGGAATTTTGGTTTTTTAAGTTGTTTAATCAAATATTGGATTTCTTCTTGAGTGAAATGAATTTTGGGCATATAAAAATCATATTTTTTTGGCATATAAATAATCTAAATTTTTGAGTAAAACAACATTTTGAGTTAAAATCTTTTTATTCTCTTTCTCATTTTCAATAAAAATAACAATTTTATTGAGGAAAGGGGTAAATGAAATACGGGACGCTATTAAGTGAAAAAATTAAACAATATTTGGATATGAAGAGAAAAAGTGGTTTAACAAGTAATACCGTAAAACAGTATGAAAGTTTATTAAACAAGTTGAATAAACTTGAAGTTGAGTTTATTGAAGATATAACAACTGATGGTATAAATGAATTAATTTATAGTGATTTGTTTTGTCAGAAGAAAAGTAAATATGGTCAATATAATCAAAGAAGTTATTTAGCAAGGAGACATTATTTTATTGTTGTTGCGAGAGATTTCTTTCGATATTCTAAACAATATAAACTGGCAAAATGGTTGAAACATATTGGGTTAAACTATAAGGAGTTGTCGCCAAAACCAGTTGACACAGATATTATTAAATCAAAGTTGGAATTACTTGATGATAGTGAGTTATCTGATGATGAAAAACAGAATTTGAAATTTACTGTTTTATTCATGGTTAATACTGGATTAAGGGCTAATGAATTTCTAAGTTTACAAATTAAGGACATGCTAAAAGAGGATAAAATTAATGTGTTGAGTAAGGGTGAATTTGAAAGAGAACCTTTAGTGCTGAATAATACAGCAACAAAATTATTAGGTGAACACATAGGAAATGAAAATAATAAAGAAGTTTATATTTTTAACTTGAGCAAAGAGAAATTTGATTATTGGAAATTCTGGTATATGTTTAAAAAATGGTTGGGGTTTAATCCGCATAGATTGAGGCATACATTTTGCACGCGATTAGATAAAATGGGAATGACACCGACAGAGATACAAACTATGGCAAGACATAAAAGATTTGAAACTACGAGAAAATACATCAATCCTGAGAAGGAAAAGATAGAAAAAGAATTTAGGGATAAGATTAAGAGTGTTGTGTAAACATAACATAAAAACTCATAACATCAAAAATCCTACCAAAAATTGAACGCAAATATACATAAAAACCATAAATTTAAAACATTTATCAAATAACCACATCCCAAACACTAAAACATTACAATTAATTGAAGTTGAATATTTTATTTAAGTTGCATTATAAAATATGGGCATTTTTGGGTCAAATTTGGGTCAAATTCTAAGGTTTGGACCATTCCTTTAAATATTTTTTCAATATTATATAATCAACAAATTTTGAAAAGGTTTTGAGATGAAGACATTTAAAAAAAAGGTGTATAGAAATAATCGAGGTGCTACTTTTTTAGTTTTACCTAAGTGGTGGATTGATATGAACAGTCTGAAAAATGGCGATGAAATTCTAATGAAAGTTGAAACACTAAACAGGATAGTCATAGAACTTCCTGAAGATGGAAATGTGGATAGTGGTTGTGGTAATATAGGTGAGGAAAGATGCAGGAAAATATTGGAAGGAGAGTAAAGGTATATTTCTACGATAATCCAGAGCATGTGACTTGCAAATCTGGTGTTTTGAGGAGTATTGATAATTCTTTCATTTCGGTTGATACCGGTTTTTCTACGGAATTTATTACAATCAGGAAAATCATAAGGGTAGAAGTTTCTGGTGAGAAATTATGATAGACGAACAATTATATGTGGAGCAAGAGGAAAAGGAACTACAATTGATGAAAAAAATAGATAAACAAATCCAAGAACAAGTTGATAAAGATGAGAGAGAATTGATTGAATTTGATAAGCAATTAGAAAAAAATCTGCAAGAAGTGGAGAGTAAAACACAACAGAATAATATACAACCAACGTCACAAAAAGAACGAATTATAAAGGGGTTAACTAATTTTGAAGATATGCACCAAATGGCAAATAAATTCATAGAGGTGCAACCACTATACTACGACACGTCAAAAATTTGGTGGTTATGGGATTTTGAAAAATGCTGTTGGGTTATTACCGATGAAGTAGATATTATGAATATGTTGGATGATGCATTAAAAACACATTATCCATTGGTTGATACTATAAAAGCGCACCGTATGAATATGATAATGGAGTCGTTAAGGAGAGAAGCACGAAAAAATAAGCCCGGAGAAATGCCATCAAATTGGATACAATTTCAAAATAAAGTAGTGAATATTTACACTGGAAAAATTTCTGAACCTGAACCAAAATATATGACAACAAATCCTATACCATGGAAAATTGGAAGTTCGGAAAACACACCAACATTAGATAAATTATTTGAAGAATGGGTAGGAAAGAAATATGTTGAAACGTTGTATGAAATAATGGCATATTGCCTACATAGAGGATATCCACTACAGAGATTGTTTATTTTAGTGGGAAGTGGTTCTAACGGTAAAACTACATTTTTATCGATTCTAACAAAATTTTTGGGTATGTATAATGTATGTAGCACAGAATTAGATTTAATAACAGATACAGGTTCGAGATTTGAAATAAGCAAATTATACAAAAAACTGGCATGTAGTATGGGGGAAACAAATTACAATACAATAAAAAGAACTTCTATGATAAAAAAGTTGACAGGCGGGGACTTGATTAGATTTGAATTTAAAAATAAGATGCCGTTTGATGATTATAATTATGCTAAAATTTTAATTGCTACAAATACGTTACCTGAAACAACAGACAGAACTCCAGGTTTTTACAGGAGGTTTGTTATAATTGATTTTCCGAATGTTTTTACAGAAAAGAGGGACATATTAACAGAAATTCCTGATGTAGAGTATGAAAACTTAGCAAAGAAGTGCACAAAAATACTAAAAAGGTTGATAAATAAGAGAGAATTTACTAATGAAGGTTCTATTCATGAAAGAGAGGCAAAATATGAGGATACATCTAATCCTATGAAGAGATTTATAATAAATTGTTGTGTGGTGGATAAAAATTCAAGTGTTCCATTTGAGTTATTTGCGGTAAATTTTGGGATATTCTTGAATGATAAGCCAGGTGAAGAAACATATAGTGATAAAGCAATATCAGGTATGTTATCTAGAGAGGGATTTAAAACAAAAACTGTTGGTGTCAGAAAAGAAGATGGTGAATGGACAACACAAAAGCATGTAACAGGATTAAAATTTAAATAAATTAAATTCGTTATTTTTTCAAAAATTGAACGCAAACATAGTTGAAACATCATTTTTTATAATTTTTATAGTTTTTATACATTCTCCCTATCATTTTTATATATCATATATAAACAATAGGGGAAACCCATAAAATCAATAAAAACAATAAAAAATCAATCTGCTATATGGTCTTATTCATTTCTTGTTCTTCACCCCCTTTAAAAATAGTGATATTTTAGGGTGAATATAAAATTAAAATATCAAAAATGGTTATACAAAATAAAAATTTTTTCATTATTTATTTATTTATGAAATTGAAATGTCAGAATTGCAAGTGGAAATGGGACTATAATGGTAATAATCCTTATTATGCTTATTGCCCACACTGTCATCATTTGGTTTCGTTGAAAAAACAAAAGGTAAAAATAACAGTTGAACTCGATAAAAAGATACAGTTATGCAAAGAGCCTGAGAGAGTAAGACCTATTGATGAAGAAGATGAATTAATTACAAATGAAAAAGGAGAGGAAACAAACGAGCAAGAAGAATTTGAGGAATTTTCTTTGAATGGGGATGTAAAACAAACAATAACTGAGCAACAACCGAAATGTTGTAACTGCGGTTCAACATCTGATTTGATAAACTTAAATGGAATGGAAGTATGTAGAAGTTGCTATAATAGTCTTAAGGAAAATACCTCACTCACGACCTCTTTCTGAAAAATACGGAAGAACAATCATAGCGATTACAGTAACAAAACATAATGTAGCAACAATTAAATACCATGTTCTATTTTCTGGGTAAATTAAAGCACCAAATAAAAACACTAAGCCGAAGATGATTATTGGGATTAATACCATATATTCTGGTCTCATTACATAAAATTGGAGTTAAATCCTTTTAAACACAGCCAACCCATATTTTTAGGGCTAATCTATACGCTAAATTCTATATATTAACGTACATTACTTATTTAAATATAGCATTTTTAATATGTATTATATAAACTAAATAATAGAAAATATAAATTAAATGAGGTGAATCAAATGAAAAAATACCCAGAAGGATATTGCAGGTATGAGTTAATCCTATACAAGGATGTCAAAACAAACGGAAAGTGGGATACTACCATAATACCGATAATACCTAAAACAGAGGACATCAAGAAAGTGAAGAAAGTAATACCGGATGCAGAGGAATTGATGGAACAGGAGGAAAATAACGGCAAGGCGATGAATTGATAGTCGATTACAAGTTGGGGGAATATAACATAAAGGTGTTTCCAGAAGGTCATACATGTTATCCGAAATGTCTTACGAGGAAGGGGTTCATATCCATCGGTGGGCTGTATAATAAAAAACTCGAAGTAGTGATGATAGATGATAAAAACAACATACTTGACAGAAGGGGCAAGGTTGTCTTAACTAAGGAGGATAGAGAATACGGACGTGAAGCATCGAATGATTTTAGGGCTTTTAAGTTGGGTAAATATACTATTTTGCCAGTGATATGTTATGAGATATACTTCCCCCATATCTGGAAAACTGTAAGACATATGGTTGATAAGGTTCATTTGATAGTTAACATAGTTGGGCGACCTATGTACAACCAAAATCAGGTTGAGAAGTGGAGGGGGTTGCAATTGAGCATGATGTCATATTACGAGTGCGATTTGGTGTGTGCTGTGGGTAAAGGTAAAGGGATTGATATTTCTGGGGTAATTGAATGGAAAAATCAGTAAATACGCTGAATAATCATATTTTATTGTGCAATCCAAATAAATTTATAATCCTTTTAATTAAAAAAATATTCATGGAAGAAGAAAAAAAACTTATTGGTAAAATAGCCCATTTTTATTCGAAAATAAGTGTTGCAGTAATAGAGTTGACAGATAAACTATCAGTTGGCGATGAGATATCAATAGAAGGAGCAAACACCAATATTAGACAAAAAGTAGAATCTATGCAGACAGAGCATAAAAACATAGAAAAAGCAAAAAAAGGAGATTCTATCGGACTTAAAGTTGCTGGTGTAGTTAGAGAAAACGACGCAGTTTACAAGATTGTAGCTTAAGTAAAAGATAAGAAAACCTAGAATGACTTTACTAATCGCATTAATCTAGTGTTATTTATTTATTAAACCAAAGTCAAAATTAGTCTTGTTAACAATAATTTAAAAAATATTACCCTTAAATAGTAGCAAAATCTATAAAAAGAGAGGAACAAGGTTATACAATATGTCATTCGAAGAAGAGTTGTCCCAGGAATTGAAAAAACCCATACTTTTCAAGAAAAATGACACAAAAAAACCAGAATTGCCTCAGGGTGAAATTTACACAAAAATTGTAGATTTCACTAACAATATAAGAAGATCATATGGAGATCTTATAAAATCAGTCTTGATATTTGGTTCTGCGGCTACAGGCCAGATGAAAAAAACTTCTGATGCCGATATCTGGATAATTCTTGATGATACAGCAACTAAAAGTTCAGAAGATTTGGAAAAAGTGCAACTTCAGGTGCAATTGCTCGCTGGTCAAATGAAAGATATTCATGTTCAAACAACAGGTTTAACTGAATTCTGGGGATGGATGAAGAAAGGTTCACCAGAACTTTTCAATTACCTGAGAGTAGGATTAGTTGTTCATGATACAGGCTTTGTAAAACCAGTTCAAAGGATGTTAAAAGCTGGTCTATTGCCACCTAGTGACGAGACTGTAAGTATAAAAATCAGATCAGCTGACGCACATTTAAAAAAAGTTAGTTTAACTATCAAATCTATGATATTTGACTTGAGATATGCAGCTACTGATGCATGTCAATCTGTTGTTATGTATTATTGCAAAACAACACCAGATCAGAAGCATATGGCAGAAGAATTGAATAAATTGGTAAAAGAAAAGAAACTAGAACCAGAATACATAAATAAATTCTTAGAATTGGATGCTTTGTGGAAAGATATAGAACATGAGAAGATAAAAGATGTTAATGCTGAACATTTAAATAAGGCTATTGGCCTTGCAACATCCATAATAGAAAAGATGAAAAAACTTCTCCCAAAAGATTTAACAGAATCAGATTTAACATTGTGATTTAATGAAAGAAGAAAAAGAAAAGAAAGTAAAACCTAAAACAAAAGAAGAAATAGAAAGAGAAGTGAATAAGTTAAGAGATAAAATCATTGAAAAGTATGGAGAAAGGGTCAAATGCATAATAATGATGGGTTCTGTAGCCAGAGACGAATATAAGCCAAAGTCAGATGTAGACGTTTTCATGGTTGTTGACGACACTGCAAAGGAAATAACTCCTGAAGAAAAGGAAAAAATGGATAGTGAACTTGAGAAAATGGCATCTGAAATATCAGAAGATATATCCATTCAGCCATCTTATACCTTAACCGAATTCTGGGATTATGCTCGTGTTTGTCATCCTATTATATATAACTTCATAAAAGAAGGTAAAACCTTGTATGATGCTGGTTTCTTTGCACCTATAAAGAGATTGCTTGAAATGGGAAAAATACCAGCAACTCGTGAGGCTATAGAAAGTTACATGGATGGGGCACCTAAAAAACTTATGCGAGCTAAGACTGTCAAGTTATTGATGCTTGCAGAAGATTGTTACTATGCTATGCTAAACACTGCACAGGCTGTACTTATGTTTATGGGGCTTGAACCACCTGTTCCAAACAAGGCATACGATGAAGTGAATAAATATCTTGTAGAACCAGGTATTCTTGAACAACAATATGCTGATTGGTTGAAGGAAATAATTGAAATAAGAAAGAAAATAGAACACAAGGAACTAATGGATGTAACTGGAGCAATAGTAGATGAATGGATAGATAGGGCAGATAAATTTGTGGAAAAAATGTTCCAATTATTATCTGTGTTAGAGTTTAGAAAGAAGGAAAAAATTCTTGAAAGAACTCATGAAGTAATGTATAAGGCTGCAGTAGCTGCTTTAAAGACACTACATAAATTACCCGAGAAAGCAGAAGAAATACCCAATGCATTCAAGAGAGAATTTGTGGATAAAAAATTAGTTGAAGGTTATTATTGGGATGTTTGGAATAAAATAGAGGAAATGAAAGGTCAAGTAGAAAAACAGGCTTTGGATAAAGTTCCAGATAAAGATGTTTATCAAATGAGAGAATATGTAAGAAACCTAATAAGAGACCTGTCTAAAGTATTAAAAAAGCAGGAAAAGAAAGAAAAATAAATTTTATAAGCTTTAAAAATAAGTTTGATTGCTATGAAAGGTATGATATTGAGTTACAGAAGAGGAAGACATACTCATGACGTTAACCAGATGCTTGTAGAGTTAGAAGGCGTTGATTCAAAGGAGAAGGCAATGCAATATCTAGATAAGAAAGTTGTTTGGAAATCTCCTTCTGGAAAAGAAATAATTGGAAAAATTATTGGAATACATGGCAATAAGGGCGTTGTTAGAGCCAAATTTGAGAGAAATCTACCTGGCCAATCGATTACGACAGAAGTTCAGATTATCTAACCGTGATACATCATTTCTGATTCTGTATTTTGTAAGCTTGCATTTTTCCATTCTTTTTGGAATAAATGACACAAATCTATAAAATTTGGTTTTAATCTTTTAATCCACGAGTCATACGCTTCTTTTATAAATTTCGCCATTTCAGCTTCATTAGCACTAACTTTAACTTCTTCCCCTCCCCATTTAGTTGACATCATTTCTTTAAAAAGTTCGAATGTTTTATCCTTGTCTTCTAACATTTTCGATTCATAAAGTGAAGAAGGATCGCCCGAAGCGCCAGCAAATATTGCGAATTCAATCTTTTGTGCAGAGTTGGATACTCTTTCAATAATTTTAGTTATGATTTCATGCAGTATCAAATCAGGTTCATCTAACTTGACTTCAAATTCTTTGATTAAATTCTTCAAATCAGGAAGATTATATTTTTTCTTAAATTCTTCATATCTTTTTTTCGCTGGCATGAATTATTCTTTAATCAAGAAAGTTAAATACGTTTGCTAAAATTGATGCTTTTAACTTAATTTGGAGAAACATTAAATCAATAAAGAGAAAAATTTCACGGTTCAGAAATTAGATTTAATCAAATAACAATTTTTCGGGTGAAATATCTTCGAGAATTAGAAATTCTACACATGTTACCGTATTCCAAACTTCTGGTGGTTCTTTTTTTAAATATTCCTCTAATGGCATGCCTTCTCTTTTTACTCTATATTTTTCTGGTTCATGAGATATTAAAGGTGGTCTTACATAAACCTTTGAAATAGGATATTTGAATTTAATTGGCACATTAATAGATGTACCACGGGAACTAAGACTTTTATCATTTGGTACATAGGCAAATATAGCGCCTAAATCACCATCACCAGAACCCCAATTTTTTGGAAAATCACCCTGCGGTATTCTCAAACCCTCTTTTCTAATTTTTTCTATACGATCTTCAGTAGTATTGTGTGTAAGTTGTATCATTCCTTCTTCCAAATTTAGATAAGGTTCTAGCCATTTTGCATGAGGTGATATATTATACCATATTTTGTTACGTTGATTAAATTATATTTAAACTTTTCTATATTTTTGTTACTAATTTGTGATGACATTAAAAAAGAAAAATACACCCCGGAGTCTATCTAAAATTCCAATTATCTTGTGGACCGACAGGGATTTGAACCCTGAGCCTCCTGCTTGCAGAGCAGACGATCTACCGTTGATCTATCGGCCCGTGTTTAAAATTTATTCATTATTCATATTTAAACGTTTGATTAATCCTTAACAATAATTGAATTTCTATTTAGAAAAAGTAAGTTGAAGCCCTAATTCTCGATCTTATCAATGAAAATAAAAAGGAGGTGATCCAGCCGCACCTTCCAGTACGGCTACCTTGTTGCGACTTAGCCCCCCTCGCAGAAAATAAACTTGATTCTTCCAAAAAGAGAGAACCTCGTTTAAATTCCACTCGGATGGCTTGACGGGCGGTGTGTGCAAGGAGCGGGGACGTATTCGACAAAAGATAGTGACTTTTGCCTACTAGGGATTCCAGCTTCATGAGGGTGAGTTGCAACCCTCAATCCGAACTAAGCATGAGGTTAAGGGATTGGCTTCACCTTTCGGTGTTGCATCTCATTGTCTCATGCATTGTAGGCCGCGTGTAGCCGGGAAAATTCGGGGCATACGGACCTACCGTCGCCCGCGCCTTCCTCTGATTTATCACCAGCAGTCTCCTATGAGTGCTCTCTTGCGAGATAGCAACATAGGATGCGGATCTCGCTCGTTAACGGACTTAACCGCACGCCTCACGGTACGAGCTGACGATGGCCATGCACCTCCTCTCAGCTTGTTCGGTAAGCCCTTCAGACTGACCTTCATTCTGCTGTCGATTCCCGTGAGATGTCCGGCGTTGGATCCAATTGAACCGCAGCCTCCACCCCTTGTGTGCTCCCCCGCCAATTCCCTTAAGTTTCATCCTTGCGGACGTACTCCCCAGGTGGCCCGTTTAACACCTACGCTCCGGCACTACAGACCCACGAAAGGTTTGTAACACCAAACGGGCATTGTTTACGCCTAGGACTACTGGGGTATCTAATCCCAATCGCTCCCCTAGGTTTCGCCCCTCACCGTCGAACCTGTTCTAGGTAGAAGCCTTCGCCACAGGTAGTCCCCCTAGGATTATAGGATTTTACCCCTCCCCTAGGAGTACCTCTACCCTCTCCCAGTCCCAAGTCTGACAGTATCTCCAGCAGGCTCTTCAGTTTACCGAAGAATTTCACTAGAGACTTATCAAACCGGCTACGGACGCTTTAGACCCACTAATCGCGGATACAACTCGGGGCGCGAGTATTACCGCGGCGGCTGGCACTCGTCTTACCCACCCCTTATTCTCCCACCTGTTTGCAGTGGGCAAAAGTTCATGCAGAGCATGAACACTCCAGGTTCCCTCGTCACGCGTTAACGCATTGCGAAGTTTTCGTAACTGCTGCGTCCCGTAGGACCTGGATTCATGTCTCAGAATCCATCTCCGGGCATCCACTTTCATGGCCCGTACCCGTTATAGCTTTGGGGGTACATTACACCCTCAACAGGCTGATAGGGTGTGGTCCCATCCTATACCACAAGAGCTTTGGATGTTATATCATTCCAGAACAAAACATCTATCAGGTATTAGCCTCAGTTTCCCGAGATTATCCCTGAGTATAGGGCAGATTGACCACATATTACTGAGCAGTTCGTCGAGTCCCGAAGACTCTCGACTCGCATGTCTTAGCCGAACCCAGATAGCAGTATCCTCCGGCGGGATCATCCGGAATTAGTGTCTGTTTGAATTAGCGGTTTATTCCTTGCACATTTCGTTGACAAGATTTTACCAATTAGGGCTTCAAACTCATAAAAGCATGAGCTTTGCATCTAATATAACAGAATAAATAAAGGTTAAAAAGTATTTATAAGTTTTACTCAAGTCATAAGATATAGTCATCTTTAATATTTAAAGATTCTTTTCAGTTTTTTAACCAGATTTAACTTTATTACTTAAATTTTTAACTAACACTTTTTAATTATGAAAAATATAAGGAATTTTGATCCATACAGTTTCCTACCAGGTCATTCTGTACCATTACTATTTCTTGGTCATAACCAACGCTATTATCCATCAAAAATTGGTGCTTATTTACTTTCTTCTTATGAGGTCATTCTATTGAATGAAAAAGAACAAATACCTTTTTCGAACACAGAAACAGATGACTATATAGTTGGTAATCAATATTCTCGATTATTGCATGTGGTTGCTGTTGCTAATACTGCAAGAGATTTGGCAAAAAAGTTTGGATTCGATCCAATGTTGAGTGAAATAGGTGGTCTGGGACATGATGTAGGACATACGTCTATGGCACATTATGATCGTGGTTTCGTAGATCATCATGAAATAAATGAAAGAATTATTGAAGGTTTAGATCCAATTCCTGCTGGAACTAAATTTGAAGAAAAAATATTTGGCGAACATGTTGAATATGGACCATACAGGTTTAAGGATGTTTTAGATGAATTTCATGTTTCAACTGAAGATGCTAGAAAAAGCCTCAAACTTTCTACTGTTGAAACTGCAGACGATTTATGCTACACAATTATGGACTCAAGAATTTCAGGTATCGGAACAGTAATGCCTATAGAGATTTTATCTAGAGCTTTGAGAAAATGGGAAAATGGTCTATATTTTTCTGACGATATGATTCTAAATAATTTCTATTTAAGTAATCATGCAGAATTGACTAAGCGATATTATAACGCAAATGGTCCGAGAAGCAAATCGGCATTTTTGAGAAGATTCATAGAAGCTTTAGCTGAAGAATTTAAAACAAGTCCTAAGACAATCGCTGAATTAACTTGGAGTAACTCTTTGGGAATATTTATACATAAATTTAGGAAGGTTTGGACAAAATCGATAGAATCAAACATTGGAATGGATTTTAAAGAAATCGAAGCAACTATACAATTCCCGTCTTATCGCGGTGTGATGGTTTATAGACTGAGTAAAGATAGTGCTGGTAATTTATTGGATATGAAGTCGATTGAAAATTATCATCAAAGAAAAAAAGTAGAAAAAGAGTTAAGTGAAAAAATAGGAATTCCGATAGTAGTAGATACAACACCTATTACAAAACCAAAAGAATTCAATGTTTTAGTTAAAAATAAACCTATTAATGTTTACGATCTTTATCCAGAATTGTCAAGGTTTAAACAGGTCAACTTAGAACTCAATGACTTCAGGATTTTTGCTTATCCTGGTACTCCTCTTTCTAATTTATCGGATGAAAAGGAAAAAAATTACAGAAAATAAGCAAAACTTGTGAAGATTTATTCGGGAAGCCGAATCAACCGATAACTATTTAGAAAATAATGCTTAATTTAAACAAATTAGAAGAATAATTAAGTGAGTGGATTTGATGAAACTTGTTGAGTGCGTGCCGAATTTTAGTGAAGGCAAAGACATGAAAGTTGTGGATGCAATTGTTAAAGAAATAGAAAAAGTTAATAACGTATCATTATTGGATCGTGAGAGTGATTCAGATCACAACAGAAGTGTTATCACTTTCATTGGTGAACCTAGTGCCGTGAAAAAAGCAGCTTTTCTAGCAACCGCAAAAGCTGCAGAGTTGATAGACATGAACAAACAAAGGGGTGAACATCCAAGAATTGGCGCTACTGATGTTATACCATTCGTTCCTATTTCAGATGTCACTATGAAAGAATGTGTAAAACTTTCAAAAGAATTAGGTAAAGAAATTGCAGAAAAATTGAACATACCAATTTATCTCTATGCTGAGGCTGCTACCAGACATGACAGAATAAAGTTGCCCGATGTAAGGAAAGGTGAATATGAAGGATTGAAAGAAGAAATAAAGACTAATCCTGATAAAAAACCTGATTTTGGTCCAAATAAATTACACCCAACTGCTGGAGCAACAGCTGTAGGTGCAAGATACCCGCTCATAGCTTTCAATGTAAACTTGAATACTAACAATCTAAAAATAGCAGAAGATATAGCAAAAAAAATAAGAGAGAGTAGTGGTGGTTTCAAAGCAGTACAAGCCAAAGGATTTGACATAAAAGAAAGGGGAATAGTTCAAGTTTCAATGAATTTACTTAATTATGAAGTTACTTCAATGATTACGGTTTTCAATGCGATAAAAGAGGAAGCGGATAAGCAAGGAGTTAAAATTGTGGGAAGTGAAATTATCGGACTTGTACCAATGAATGCCTTGATTGATGTTGCCGAGAAACATCTTATGGTTGAAAATTTTAATAAAAACCAGATTTTGGAATTAAGATTGAAAAAATAAAATAGGAATTATTAAAATATTATTTAGGAATGAAATCTGACATTATAGTAATGAGTGATTGAAATGCTTGTTGAAAAAAAATTAGAAGAATTCTTAGATGAACTTGCTTCTTCATCCCCAGCTCCAGGTGGTGGAAGTGTTTCTGCATTACTCGGATCTTTAAGTTCTGCCTTAACTTCGATGGTTTGTAGATTGACTGAAAATAAAAAAGGTTATGAAAACGTTACTGTAGAAATAAAAAAAATTTTAGAAGAATCCGAAATAATAAGAAAGAAAACTACTGAGTTGATTGATGAAGACACGAAAGTTTTCAATGAAGTTATGTCAGCTTTCAAACTTCCAAAAGAAAATCCTGATAGACCAAAAAAAATTCAAGATTTAATGAAAAAAGCAGCAGAAACCCCCCTCAAAACTATGAGAGAATGTTACAAAGCTTTGGAATTAGCAAAGGCAATTGCTGAAAAAGGAAATGTTAATTCTATTAGTGATGCTGGTGTTGCTGCTTTAACTGCTGCTACAGGGGTTCAAAGTGCATCTTTGAATGTGATGATAAACTTAAAATTTATTAATGACGAAGATTTTGTGGAAAGAACTGCAAAAGAAGTTACTGATTTGACTAAAAAATCTATTGAATTAAATAAAGAGATTATAAAAATAGTTACTCAGAAAATGTAGAATCATTCTAGTTCTTCTTTATATATCGATATAACTTTTCTTTTTATTTTCTTTGGCAATGTTTCTGATTTATGAATTGAGAAGAATTTTTTAAACAATTCATCTTCCCTTTCCTTTACTTCTGATAAAAATTTCTTTTTAAATTCGTCTATAAGTTCACCTTTAACTTTATTTTTATAAGCCATATAAAAAGCTAAAAGTTGTTCATCTTTACCAACACCGGAAATATCGTAACTACTACCGTCGGTAACTTTTCTAAAAACTGAATAATATGGCATGTAACTTTTAGACAGCATGCCATTCCTAAAACCAACTTTTTTTGTATTTACATTTAATGCCTTAAAAATTATGTAGAGTCTTGCACATTTTGAACAATTACAACACCATCGTTTAAAATTGTTAGTTGTAGTTTCATCAGGGAAACATGAATATTGATATTTTGCAAATTTGGGATATCTGTTGTGAAGAATTTTTATTATGGCCATGTCATGGAGTGGTTCTATTAGGCTACTAACTTGAACTTCTTTTCCTAAAACAATATTGAGTAATTTTTTAATTTCCCCCATCCATGTTATGGACTGGTCAAATACAGGAAAACATCTGTAACCATCCTTACTAATGTAAGTTTCATTACAACTTTGTTCATTTCCAAAGAAAAGATATTCAGCCCCATAATTATACAAGAATGGTATTAAGAGAAAAGCATACTCAGTAAGAAGATGAGATAAGATGTATTTTTTATCGGTTGAAACGTTAAGATAGTTATAGCTATGAAGAAGCATGGTTTCATTACGTACTTTTTCGACATTTATACAGAATTCTTCTTTAAATTTTTTTATCAATCTCCTTTTGTAGCTGTTTTCAATCGGGGCACCTTTTTCTTCTACCCAAATAGGATGTATATCAAGATTCAGTTCTTTACTCACAGCAAGAGAGAGCAAACTATCTTTACCAAAACTAGAACTTAATACTGAACTATTCTCATTTATGTTAAAATTCGAATTGGGATATCTAACCTGACCATCATTAAATTCAAAACTTGAATTATAAAATTTTTTAAAAAGATTTTCTGGTCTCACTCCATCAAAATCACTAACATTAGGAATATCCATGAATTGCATTGTCATGAAAAAACTTTTTAGCAAAGGTGGTGCTGTATTCAAATTTATATCATTTTCATCCAATATTAACGGAAAATGAATTGACTTAAGAAAAAGATAATTATCCATAAAGAATTCTTTCATTCCTTCAGGAAAATCGCGCCAAATATTTTCTGGATATTTCACTGAAAGTTTTTCATTCTTGAAACGGATAAGAACTCCGGTATTATTTTTTTTAATTGATAGATTCATTTTTACCATGTGTTTAAAGAATTTTTCGTATTATGTTGATTTATTTTTATTGTATCTTTCTATTGCTGCGTTAAGAATCGAGAGTATGATTTCATTAAAAGTCATGCCAGCAGTATAGCATGCCTTTGGAAATCTTGAATTTTCTTTTGGATTTGGAATAAGACCGGCTATAGGGTTTACTTCAATAACATTCGGCACATTATTTTTATCTAAACGCATATCGATTCTACAAAAATCTTTACAGTTTAAAACTTTGAAAGTGTTTGATGCAATCTCTTTTATTTTATTCTCAAGTTTTTTATCAATTTTTGCCGGACATACTACTGTTTCTATACCACTATCTGGGGAATCAAATATCCACTTGACTTCAAAGCAATCGAATTTTGGTACATCATTAGGTAAATTATCGAAAACTACTTCTACTATGGGTAATACTCTAGGAGGATTATTTCCTAACACCGAAACTGTGAATTCTCTTCCATCAAGAAATTCTTCCACTAATGCTGGCTGGTTATATCTATTGATTATAAAGTCAACTCTTTCTCTCAATTCTTTTTCGTTATGCACGAGAGATTTACCCGTTATACCTTTACTCGAACCTTCGGCATTGGGTTTCACAAAAAGTGGAAAATGGAGTTTTTTATTTAATGGTTCATTTGCAGATTTAAAAAGTTGGAAATTTGATGTTGGTATATTATAATAGCATAGAACTTCCTTTGTCTTTGCTTTATCGAGAGCTATAGATAAGGTTAGAACATCTGAACCTGTGTAAGGTATTTTTAACATTTCTAGCATTGCAGGAATGTGAGATTCCCTGCTGTTACCATGAATGCCTTCGGCAAAATTAAATACAAAGTCCAATTTAGAATTCTTTATTTTTTCATATGCGTCTTCTTTAGCTTCTATCATTATAACTTCATGGCCATCTGATTCGAGTGCACTCTTTATCGTTTGTATCGTACTTATATCATCAAATTCTGCAAATTCATCGGTTTTTAATTTAATGTTTTTTTCTGGTAGTAAATTATAAGTTAAACCTATTCTCATAAAAATCACCAAAGAAATCATCCTTCTAATGGGTTAGAATATTCGTATTCTTCATCTTTATAGTTTTTGAATATTATTTTTTCCGAAGTTACTTTCTTTATGTAATCTGGCAATATGGGGACTTTACCACCACCACCTGGACTATCTATAACAAAATGGGGCACACACAATCCTGAAGTATGACCTTGAATTTCTTTTATTATTTCCATTCCAGTTTGTACACTTGTCCTGAAATGTTCTATTCCCTTAACTAAATCACATTGGAAAATATAATAAGGTCTTACTCTTATTTGAATGAGCTTTTGCATTAGTTCTTTCATTACTTTAGGGTCATCATTAACTCCTTTGAGAAGTACTGTCTGACTTCCTAAAGGTACACCTGCATTGGCAAGTAATTCACATGCTCTTTTAGTTTCAGAAGTAATTTCCGACGGATGATTGAAATGTATATTGACATAAACTGGATGATGTTTTTTTATGATGTTACATAATCTTTTTGTTACCCTTGATGGTAGAACACAAGGTACCCGAGTTCCTATTCTTATTATTTGGAGATGTGGGATTGATCGTAACTCTTTCAATATGTGATGTAGTTCTCTATCAGTTCTTAATAGCGGGTCCCCTCCTGATAGAATAACATCTCTTATTTCTTTATGTTCTCTTATATAATCTATACCTTTCATTATTTGTTCCATAGGTATCTGTTGAATCCTACCAACTTTTCTTTTTCTTGTGCAGAATCTACAATACATTCCACATTTGGAACTTACCAACAATAAAACTCTATCTGGATATCTATGAATCAGTCCAGTGACTTTTGTATCTCTTTCTTCATTCAATGGATCTTCTACATTAAGATGATCTTCAAGTTCTAATTTATCTGGAATACATTGCTTCCATATAGGATCGTCTTTTGCTTTAATTAAACTCAAATAATAAGGACTTACTTTCATGGGATATACTTTCTTTATTCTTTTAATTTCTCTTAAGTCTGCATTGAATTTTTTTAACAATTCGGGTACAGAAAATCTTTGCATAGTTATGGATTTGTAATCTGTATTTTGAGAATATTCCTGCGGCTTTATGGATAATAATGGCTTAAGTTGCAAAGAATTTGATTTTAAACCAGGGTCTTCATCTGCGGGCGACTTATCACTCTCAGAAGAATTTTCTGATGAAGTAAACATGCGTACTGTTCTTTTCCTCCTTCTTATATTATTTGTTGTAAACCATTTTTAAATATTTTGTTATTCCAGTAGACTTTTTTGAAAGCAGAACTCAAAATATTCTTTTCCCATCTTTAATGACACTCTCTATGATACCATTTCCAATATGTTGAGGAATCAAATTGTAATCATGAACATCCATTATTATTATGTCTGCCTTCTTGCCAAGTTCTAAACTACCAATTTCATTACCTCTGTTTATAGCATATGCCGCGTTAATGGTCGATGCTACTATCGCTTCAGAAGGTAACATCTTCATTTGAGTACACGCCAAGCTCATTATTGTTTGCATGGAATAACAAAGACAGCTTGGGTTGAAATCTGTAGCAAGTGCTATCGGTACATTTTCTTTCATCATCTGTTTTGAATCAGCATAACCTGCGTTCAGAAAGAATGAAGTGGCCGGTAATAGAACTGCTATAACATTTGATTTAGACACAGATTTTATTCCATCATGAGATGATTTTAGTAAATGTTCCACAGATATTGCTTTAATCTCAGCTGCAAGTTCAGCACCACCGGTTCTAACAATCTCATCGGCATGTATCTTAAGTTTGAATCCTAATTTCTTTGCTTCATTCAAAATAGTTCTTGATTGTTCTACAGAAAAAACATCTTTCTCGCAAAATACGTCACAAAATTCAGCTAACTTTCTTTTTGCTACTAAAGGTAACATCTCATTAACAATCAAATCTGTATACTCATCTGAGGTAAAGCCAGGTGGTATCGTATGTGCTCCCAAAAAAGTAGGTACAATGTCAATCTCATGTTTTTCATTTAATTCTTTTAAAACTTCTAATAATTTTATTTCATCCTTTGTTGTTAAACCGTAGCCACTTTTAATTTCGATAGTAGTAGTTCCATTTTTCAACATTTTATCCAGTCTCTTCTTAGTTAAATCATAAAGATTTTTTTTATCCGTCCTCCTAGTTTCTCTGACAGTTTTTAAAATACCACCACCTTTTTTTAATATGTCTAGATAACTCACACCTTGCAATTTCATCACAAACTCATCTTCTCTAGAACCTGCAAATATCGTATGTGTATGACAATCAACAAATCCTGGCAAAACAACTTTATCTTTAGCGTCGATTATAATTGTGTCTTTTAAATCGAATTTTTTCTTTAAATGCTCTGTCTTACCGACATCTATTATTTTTCCATTCCTTATGGCAACTGCGCCATTATTAATTATTCCGAGTTCTCCTTTTTTGATACCCGTTCTGGGTTTGTTCGATCCTGCTAATGTCAAAAGTTCTTTTGCATTGATTATTATAGAATCTATCTGTTTCATTTCATTACCTGAATTCGCTCATCACATAACACAATCCTATTACCAATGAAAGCATCCCAGAAAATACTAGTGCAGTTCCTATATAAAACGAGAAAGAACCGAGTGGTAAATTAAAAGCCATGAATGAGTTCAACCCTAAAAATACGAATATTATGCCAATCCATATCATGCAGAATGACAAAACTAACTTTATTAGTCCCATATATTCACTATTAATTTATCATTAAAAAGAAAATTTATATTTAAAATTACTATTAGAAGACATCGGTGTTAATTTGACAAGACCAATGTATTTTGAAGAGAAACCATCTTTCCCTATAAAAGCATATACTGGAACTGAGATGCATTGTAAAACTTGGGATACTGAAGCTGCGTTAAGAATGTTGATGAATAACTTGAATCCTATCGTAGCAAAAGATCCTGACAACTTGATTGTATACGGTGGCTCAGGTAGGGCAGCTAGGAATTGGAAAGAATACAATAAAATTGTTAATGCATTAAAAGAACTCGAACCTGATGAAACTTTATGCGTGCAATCTGGTAAACCCGTTTACATTGCGCAAACGCATGAATATGCACCTAGAGTTGTTATAGCAAATAGTAATTTAGTTCCTAAATGGGCAACACAGGAACATTTTGAGGAATTAGATAGGAAAGGGTTGATGATGTATGGTCAGATGACTGCTGGTAGTTGGATTTACATAGGTACACAAGGAATTCTTCAAGGAACTTATGAAACTTTTGCTGCTGTAGCAAGAAAACATTTCAAAGGCTCATTGAAAGGAAAACTTATACTTACAGCTGGTATGGGTGCAATGAGTGGTGCACAACCATTAGCTGGAACACTAAATGATGCTGTAATATTAGATATAGAAGTTAGAAAGGATAGAATAGAGAAGAAAGTTAAGCAAGGTTATTGCGATAGGATGACTAATAGTTTAGACGAAGCTTTGAAGTGGATAAAAGAATCTAGAGAAAAAAAAGAACCATTGTCAATTGGTTTGATCGGTAATGCTGCTGATATCCATCCAGAATTAGTTAAAAGAAATATAATTCCTGATATCGTTACAGACCAAACGCCTGCTCATGATTTACTTAGTTATATTCCTGTGGGAAATTTGGAAGAATCAGATAAACTTAGAGAAAATAATCCAGATGAATATAGAAAAATGGCTCTCAGTTCTATTAAAAAACATGTTGAAGCTATTATGGAAATGAAGAACAGAGGTGCCATAGTTTTTGATTATGGAAATAATCTAAGAGCACAAGCAGAATTAGCAGGAGTAAAAATTAGAAAGTCAGATGGGCAATATGTATATCCGGGTTTCGTTGTTGAATATATAAGACCGATGTTTTGTGAAGGACGTGGACCTTTCAGATGGGCAGCATTATCTGGCGATATTAAAGACATTGAAGTAATAGATGATTTGGTTTTGAATATGTTTCCTGAAGATAAAGTATTGAAAAGTTGGATTGAAAAAGTAAAGAAGAAAGTTCCTGTAGAGGGATTACCTAGTAGAATATGCTGGTTAGGCTATGGTGATAGAGCAAAATTGGGGGTTGAAATAAATAAACTCGTGAATTCAGGCGAGATTAAAGCACCTATTGTTATTGGCAGGGACCATTTAGATTGCGGATCTGTTGCTTCACCGAACAGAGAAACAGAAGGAATGAAAGATGGCAGTGATGCTGTTGCGGACTGGCCATTGCTAAATTTTGCTTTGAATACGATGTGCGGTGCAAGCTGGGTAAGTTTTCATCATGGTGGTGGCTGTGGTATTGGTTATTCTTTACATGCAGGCATGGTTATAGTTGCCGATGGCACTAAAGATAGAGAAAAAAGATTACAAAGAGTCCTTACAGTCGATCCTGGTATTGGAGTAGCAAGGCATGTTGATGCTGGTTATGAAAAAGCGGTAGAAATAGCTAAAAAAAAGAAAATAAAAATTCCAGGTTTAAGTTAGCTTATCTCTTTCCCTTCTTTGCTACTACTTTCTTTACTTCTTTAGTTTTACGAACACATGGGCATTTTAGCAAAATCAGTGATATTATTGCCAATACTAGAAAAGTTATTAAATTGAACGCTGTGGTCTCTGTAAATAGTGCTAATAGCATCAAAAAAGCAAATGCCCCTATAAATCCTGAAAACCAAAGACAAACTGTTTCTTTACAGCAGCACATTTTATCACTTATTATATATTGATTTATATAATATTCTTTTTTATTATCCGACAAGATGGTTGTGTATTCTTCACAGTAATCAAAAATATCTAAGGATTTTTTTATATAATATCCTCTAGCTATTTTTCGTCTCCCAGAATATTGATCAAAAACTCAACTAAGGATTAGAATCTCTTAGGTCTATGCTTTTGATAACATTCTCTACAGTAGACAGGTCTACCTTCTTGAGGTTTGAAGGGAACTTCGGTTTCTTGACCACAATCAGCACAAGTTGCCTTATGCATATCTCTCTTGAAACCAAATTCTCTTTTCTCGAATGGCATTTATATTTTCCTCCTAATTTATTTTAGAATTATAGAAGTTATAAATTTATAAAACTATCGGAAAGGGGGCATTTATAATGGTTAAATGCTCACATCGCTAAAAATACCGAATTTATAATTTTTTATTTCACCCTTTCTTATCAAAACAATTGAAAAAAAAGGTGGAACACCCTTAAAGAACATATTAAAATTTCCCAGTTTTTTCCATCTTCTGAAAGAGAAAAAGTAAAAAGAATCGATAATTTTTGATTTACCAGTTAGGCAAAGCTTAAGAGATAAATCTAAATCTTCACAATTCGCGAGTTTTTCATTAAATCCCTTTACTTTAAGAAAATTCTCTTTTTTGCAAGCCATACAGGCACCAATAACTATAGTTCTATCAATTTTAGCTAATAAATGCATCAGGACATAAAATGATTTTAATATCATTTTATGAATCAAATTTCCATCTAACGTTTTCAATTCAAGCCCACAAATTGCAATTTTTGAATCTTTCTGGAAAGCGAGACTTATTTTCTCAGCAAATCTTGACTCCAAAAATGTGTCAGCATCTAAAAAAACTAAGATTTCACCCTGTGCAATTTCTGCACCTCTGTTTCGGGCAAAACCTGGTCCTTTTCGATCGCATTCTATTATTTTATCAGTGTACTTGTTTGCCAAATTTATAGTATTATCTTGGCTGTAACTGTCAACTACGATTATTTCATAATTTCTGTAAGATTGTCTTTTTATAGACTTTAGAGTATTTTCGATCCATTTTTCTTCATTTAAAGCGGGTATTATGAATGAAATTAAAGGGGTTGTCATATAATCATCATGAAAGTCAATAAATTACGCATTAATAATTATTAGTTATAAAATATTATTAATTTATGAAATTATTTACGAATTTATACAAGCTATTTCGACCTTTAGACGCATCACACCATCTAGCATTCTCTATAATTCCATTTATTTTTATTGATAAATTGTCATTATCGATGATTTTTGTTGTTTTTACTGTATTTCTTGCCTCAATGTTCAATTTTGGACTAAATAATGCATTCGATATAGACACCGACTCTAAGAACAGAATAAAACAAAATAAAAACCCCTTTGTATCAAAGGAAACAAAAAAATATCAATTATACCTAGCCCTATTTTTAGTATTTTTTATTGATATCATGGTTTCATTCTTTTTATTTGGAAAGACAACATTTTATCTAATATTAGCGATTCTTTTTGGGGCGTTTTATTCAGTACCCCCATTTAGATTTAAGAAAAGGTTTGTTTTCGATATGATTTTCCATGGACTGGCGGCTATATTTTTTATGTTGTTTTCATTTTTTGTAACATCTATAAATTCGAATTATTTAATTCCTTCAATAATAATTTGTTTTTTAATTTCAACTTTATTTAATTTCGAAAATCAAATTAACGACTACGATGCAGATAAAAATGCCAATCTCAAAACCACTGTTGTCATGATTGGAAAAAAGATTTCATTTTTTGTTTACTTAATATTATTTATCGTCTTATATCTGTTTTCAATAGTTATTATAAAAGAAAAATTACCTTTGTTTTTATTGATTCTAGGCTTTACAGCATTTTCGATTCAAGTTACCAATCTAGTTAAGATATTTTTGAAGACTGGTAAAATTGAAGTATCTCAATTTAGTTACCTATATTATCCTTTGTATATATTTGCTGGCATTATATTTATCCAGAAATTTATCTATACTATACTTTAAACTCATTGAAGAGCAGCTGAATTAAAGTCATCATATACATGATCAAATATGTCATTTAATTCTTGATCCCATTTTTTTAATCTTTCTTTTTTCGTTGGGTAATTTTTGTACAATTTATCGATTTTTCGTGTATATTTTAAAACTTTTATGATTTTTTTTAATAAATGAAACTCTTTCATCGAAGACATAGAAACACCAAGATTTAATAAATTATATAAAGACGCTTTGAATGTGAACAATGAAAATTTATTTTTTACCTTTAACATGACATTTTTAATTTCGTTATAATTCAATGAAAACAAAAATACTTTTATTACCTCCTCTTTAGCCAATTCTTTTCCATATTTTGTCTGATATTTTATATTATAATCCCATAAAGTGTCTTCATCATATTTTTGTTTTTTTAAAGCATCTATTGCCGTTAAAGCTGCCAAATTCCCTGCTATTAATGAATTGTAAATTCCTCCGCCACTAATAGGAGAGGCATGACACGCAGCATCGCCTAATGTTAAAAAATGATCATCTACTAGATTTGAAATCGATCTTCTTAAAGGAACCATTCCACCCCCGGAACTTAAAACTTTTAACTTTTTAAAATTGAAAAAAGAATTGTATGAGATTTTTGGGTTTTTGTTGACAACTCTCTCAAAACCTAAACCCGCATTTATACAATTATTACCTTTTGGGAATATCCAAGCGTAGCCATGCGGTATTTTAACATCATCGAAAAAAAACAAACAAAAGTCATCATCCTTCCATTCTTTTACTTTTATTATTTCCCTAAATAATATCGCAAATTCCCTATTTTTTAATCCCATTCCCCCATCTTTTAATTTAATTCCTCTCCTTATTATTGCATCAAACCCAGAAGCATCAACTATTATTTTTGCACTTAAGGAAAATCTCTCTTTTTTTTCTAAATTTAATGCCAAGATTTTATTTTTTTTAATATCTAAAACCGCAGTATGGTCAAAGAGTCTAACTTTTCTGTTTTTCAGGGTTCTTTTTAAAATAATTTGACCCATTTTATGTCTGTTGAAGATACATCCATTTCCTGTCCCTAATTTAACTTGAGAACCATCCGGAAATATAGAAATACCATCCCTTACCTTATTTTCTATGCATTCTTTCAAATTTCCAAAAATATTTTCCATAAATAATAACTGTTCCTCTAAAATTTCATCTCCACAAATTTTATTGCCAATTTCTTCTTTCTTTTTCTTATCAACTAGCGCAATAGAATATCCTTTATTCCCAATAACTTTGGCAACTGTACAACCACCAGTGCCAGCACCAACAACGATAACATCAAAGTCATTTTCTTTCATTTCAACCAACTAAAATAGCTATTAAACCTAATATCATCCAAACTTTTAGAGATTTTTGGTAGATATTTGCATTTTTTTGTGGTTGTTTTAAAAAATTTTTAGAGGTATAGAGTAAAAGAATAAGACTGATCAATAAAATTAAAAAATACTGATAATTGAACACATTAAAAAAATAAGGAATACATGCAAGAACAAAGGCTATTATAAAAAATAAAATAGAAATCATCGAAGAGACCTTTATTCCCAATTTTAGGGGCAAACTGCTTTTACTAATTAATCTATCCCCTTTCACATCTTCTATATCCTTCGCAATTTCTCTCGACATATTGACAAAGAAAACTGGTAGAATAATCCAAATAAGGGGAAATATTCTATCTGTAATAAATATGATGTAAACAAGTATCAAAGAAACAACTGAAGAGATTATGATATTACCTAAACTCTTAATCATTTTTGAATATTTGCCATAAAATACCAATAAAATGGACATAAATAGCGATAACGATAGTGCCCTGAGATTGATTAAACAAGAAATTATGATTGCTATAAAGAATAGAATAATTGAAAAAATCAGTACATTATTAAGCTTAATCTCACCTGAAACTAAAGCTTTTTTCGGCCTATTTATTTTGTCAACTTTTACATCAAAATAATCATTAATCGCATGTCCTCCAGCAGATATAAAGAATAAGGATATAGAAGCCATTAGAACCCTATAATCGATAAAAGCATCTATAGTTTTCAATGCAACATAGCAAGAAAAAAGACCTGCAAAGAAAAACATAAAACAGTTTACAGGTCTTATAACTTCGATATATTCTTTCATTTTAACTCTATACATAAATACCATGCTTAATAAACTTATTATTCCAAAAAATCTAAATCTATATAAGAGGCATAAAAATGGATTATCAGAATATAGTAGAGATTCTTGATGAAAAAAGAAAATTGATAGATCAGGAAATATTCAAGAATTTACCAAAAAAGGAACCAAAAGACTTATATGATCTTATAAATGATTATCCTGCGAGGGGTGGTAAGAGAATAAGGCCTATTTTATGCCTTTTATCTTGCGAAGCATTCGGTGGGGATTTCAAAAAAGCTTTAATAACAGCCGCTGCAATCGAAATACTTCATGAATTCGGGTTAGTTCATGATGATATTGAGGATGGATCTGACTATAGAAGGGGTAAACCTACATTACATCACATGTATGGAGTTCCTTTAGCAATAAATGCAGGAGATGCCCTTCACCTCAAGAGTTGGGAAGTTATACTTAAAAACAGAAACGTTATCGGAGATAAAAAAACTCTTGAACTTCTTAAAGAATTCATAATGGCTGGTTGGGAACTAGTTGAAGGACAAACTCTAGAATTAAGCTGGATAAAACATAAAAAATGGAATATAACAGAGGAAGATTACTTTAAAATGTGCTCTAAAAAAACTTCTTGGTACACTTGTATAACCCCCTTTAGGATGGGTGCTATAATCGCTGACGCTAAGCCGGAATGTTTGCAATCTCTAATAGATTTTGGTTATAACCTTGGAATCGCTTTCCAAATTCAAGATGATGTATTGAATCTTTTGGGTGAATATAAAAAATATGGAAAGGAGATAGGTGGCGATATTTATGAAGGAAAGAGGACTTTAATGCTCATTCATTTACTAAAGGCATGCAAACCTAAGGAAAAATCCAAAATAATTAATATAATGAACAAAGAAAGACTTGAAAAAACTGTTGAAGAAGTGAAATATATCATCAATTCTATGAAAAAATATGGAAGTATCCAATATGCTAGAGAAAAAGCAAACCAGTTATTTAAAATAGCAGAAAAAATCTATAAAGAAAATATAGAAAATTACCTACTAGAAGAACCTAAACAAATATTGGAAGCAGTAATTAAATTCATGATAGATAGGCCTTTCTAGATTATTCAACTGTTCAAAGAATTGAGACTTGAACCTGTAGTGAAGGGCCCAGCTCGGGATTTGAACCCGACCCGCAGGCTCCACAGACCTGTACGCTACCAGGCTACGCTAGCCGGGCCATCGATTAAACTTTCCTTCTGTAGTAATTTATATTTCACGGTTTTAAATTATGAGTTCTTTTTATCAACCAATCTTGCATTTTTTATTCGAAAAACTCCAGAATTTTCGTTGTAAGAAATGTCATAATCTAGAATTTCTATCTTTTTCTTGAAAAACGGTGCATCTAAAACTGTTGTTTCTATTTCTCCGCCTTCTCCAGCAGGGTTTAAATCATATTTTTCCATTAATTGTTTCAATTTTTTGATCATTTCACTATCGATCATTTTTCCTAGAAAACTTTTATCTAAAGGATAAGCAAAAACCCCAGAAATAACAACTTTGAAATTATTTTCTACGAGTTCATTCAATATTTCAATTTGATCTTTCTGCCACAATGGGTTAAAACATTGCAAATCAAGTTCTTTACAGATTTTTTCAATCCTGCTTTCTTGATAAACAGATTTTATTGCACCTGTAGTTACACCTTCAATCCCAAATCTTTCTTTTGCTAAATTAAGAACTTCTTTTAAATCCTCCAATTCTTTTTCTTTCTCTCCCTCTGTTATTTTTTGAATAAGCGGCAACTCAATGGCTTCAGCTTGTATTTTAGTCAATTCTATATTCGGTGTATGAAACATGTAACTTTCTTTATTTTTAGAGATCAAACTAATCAAGCAAACAACTTTATGGAGTTTCATTGCTTTATACAAAGCTAAGCATGAATCCTTTCCACCAGAGAATAAAACACCAATTCTCATAATTTTACCTCACATGCAGGGGGTGAGATTCGAACTCACGAACCGACTAACGGATAGGAGCCTCAGTCCTACGCCTTTGACCTGGCTTGGCAACCCCTGCCCGATAATAATCTTTATTCTTAATTTATTTAACATTTTTAAAAACAAGACTATTTCAACAGTAGCTTTCTTAATGCACCCGGTTTAAGCACTAAAGCCATGAGAATAACAGCAAGAACAGGAGAAAGAAAATATATTGCTAGAAACAACATTGAACAACTTGCAGAGAAAGGCACATTTACAAAGATATTTTTTATATTCGGAAATAAAGTTGTATAAAACCAGTAAAATGTGTAATCAGGGCTAGTTCCTGCTAATGATTCCATATTAGTTATTAACATAGTTCCATTCGGTGCGATGATGTAAGGCGGCTCCCACATATCTATCACAAAACTGACGAATAACCATGAGGTAAGGCCTCCTTTAATTACCCCCTTAAAATCTACTTTATGTTTTAATGTATAACTCAGTGGCGTACCAAGAACCACAAAAGTGAATATCATAACTCCAAAATTGTATATGGCATATTGGATTGGCGGTATTAAATTTAAAAAGAAATCTGAATACATCAACCTTGGTGCTATAAATAGCATCCATATGAATGCAAATAATGAAAGACTGATTATAGCGATCCATTCATCTTTGGTTATTTTAAAATCTGGGACTTTTATTTCTTCCAATTTTTTCTTACTCTTAGGCATTTAATCTAATTCTCCAAATATGCCTTAGTGCTAAAAATTCTATAACTTGATTATTTTTATAGGTTTCATAAAAGTTAAATCTAACTCATGTCAGTTCCTGTTAATGAATTTTATAAGATTAGCTTTTATCGATTACCGAAAATAAGTTTGAAAAATTGTCTTATTGCATTAAATAAATCTACTAGCGTAGGTTTTCCTCCTCCACCACCCCCACCTCCTGATATAGTTGTAGTGGTCGATGTAGTTTCACACCTTCCACTCACACAGCCATAATTATTACCTATAGTTTGACAATCAACAGATTCGAGAGAACAAACGTTATTATTGCAGCTATATTCTTCTAAATTATTGTCCAGACACACATCTTTATGAGTGCCATATACATCTATACAATAACTGGAAATTGTGTGACTATCACTAGAGCTAGCGTCATAATCAATACAAGTTTGCGATGTACAGTCTAAACTCAAGTCATAAGTTCCAGAACCCTGTTTTTTCTCAATTTTAATGTAATATTTCCCCTGGGATAAATATTTTTCGCATGCTTCAACTTCATCGGTACCTTTCCTTGTTTCACAAATATTATCTGAACTTTTACACTCTTTATCTAGGATTTCTATTAAGTCATAGTCTGCAGAATGTGGTGTCATAGTTATTTTTGCAGTCATATCGTTGTCTAAATCAAAATAGATGAATTGATAGTTAGTCATAGACAACCCATACAATGTTTGACCGCATGAGATTTCACATTGACCTATAGGGGGACAGGTATCGCAAGGAATTGTGGTTGTTGTAGAAGTTGATGTAGTAGTAGAAGAAGATGATGTAGTACTAGTTGAAGTTGTAGATGTCGAAGTAGAAGTAGTCGTGGTTGTTGGCGTTTGAATATTAATAGTTATATCTCTTGATGCCTGTGCATCTATGCCTGAATCTCCTGGACTACAGTAACCCTGGAATTTTCTAGCAGTACCTTCTTGATGTGATCCAGTACCAAATACCCAAAGTTTGCAATTTTGACATTTTATAGACGAGCATGACAAACTAAATAAGATAGGACAGGTCATTGTGTATTTAGTGTGAGCAACATCATTTGCCCATGTCGAGCATATCCCAAGTTGAGTATATGTACCTGGTGGGTTTTCTACGAAAAAAGACCAGTAATTATCTTTACCAAACCAATCTCCGACTGTGTCGCTAACGGCGTGTTTACCTGTCCATAGTATGTTCACATTTAAAGTGTTGGCATTAAATGGGTCACAGTTGAATTGCTCTGGGGCAGAAAAGCCATCTATAGATTCAATCGTTTTAACTATAGCATCACAATTATGGCCTATTGCTATGTTCCCACCGCAACCAAGTGATATGTATCCATCTGGAATTGAGGTTGTAGTAGAAGATGATGTAGTAGTTGTCGATGTTGAAGATGTAGTGCTAGTACTCGTAGTAGAAGAAGTTGTTGTGGTACTAGTACCTTCATTAGGTTTACATCCATTCAAAGTTATTTTTCTTGATAACTTTGTATTTGTTTCATTTGGATAACAATAGCCCGGACCAGAACCCATTTCTGTTACCCAGAAAGTATGTTCACCATTCGTAACTTTGTCAGCATCAGGCATTTTTATATTATAGGACATTAAAAAATGACTTTTTTCAGTATCCCATCCAAGTGATGTGCATAAATCCGTATATATACAAGATGGACAATCATGAATGAAAATCGGGTTAAAGGGGTAATCAGAGATGAAGAACCCCCACCAGATAGAATAACGATTATGGACACCTATCCATTCTATAGTCACTGGTATGGTTTCACCACAGTTAGCATAATCTGGTGCAGTAAAACTATCTATTGAATCTATATGATCCCAATATATACATTGCCTTTTTGGTGGTAAAGATGATGTATATTTAGTGCAATCAATTGTCGTTATGGGTATAGTATTCTGGGTTGTCGTAGTAGATGTCGTCGTGGTCGTTGTTGAACTAGGTCCAGTAGTTGTAGTAGTTGAACTCGATGTAGTAGTAGTCGTAGTGCTTGTCAACGTTGATTGGCAATAATAATTCTGACTAGAAGTTTCTGTATCAGAGAAAAGACAAATTCCAGAAGGCGAACAAGAAACCCAATATCCAGGATATAATGAACAACAATCAGATGGAGTACACATAGGAATTGTCGTAGTAGTAGACGTCGAAGTACTGGATATCGTACTACTTGTAGATGATGTGCTAGTAGTGGATGTAGTAGTACCTTTTGCTGTCGTTGTAGTAGATGAAGTAGTGCTAGTAGTAGATGTGGTTGTTGTCGAAGTACTGGATATCGTACTACTTGTAGATGATGTGGTAGTAGTAGATGAAGTCGTGGTTGCACTCATTTCACAATTTTTTAGTGTAATAAACACATACTCTTGTACATCATCGTTATATTGAGGGGACCATTGATTACTAGGATCATAATCATGATTCAATTCAAATGGTTTGCAATAGCCTCCTAATGCCTCACCAGTCACCCATAATTTATACATGCCATTACTAATGCTACCCCTTTCAGGCATTTTCAATTTATATCTCATAGCATAAGTTGGCTCGTTATCCGTACCAAATGGACAGTCTACTGAGTTATAAGATTCACATGTACTGATGAGATTATATTGACTCGGTGATTTTTCTATGAAGAAGCCCCAATAATTTGGTTCACAGCAACCTTCGCAACACAGAGAACATCCATGCCATCCCATCCATTGTATTATAACCTGAACTTCTTCTCCGCAATTAACAGTGTCAGGAATTACAATTTTATTGAGGCCATATATATCACGAGCTTGATTACATTCATTCTTTATATATTTTTTGTTGCAGTACAAGGTAGTACCTTCTACGAATATAGTAGTAGTCGTAGATGAAGGTTTTGTAGTAGTCGTAGATGAACTTGTGCTACTCGTAGTAGATGTAGTCGTAGATGTGGTGCTAGTTGTGCTAGTCGTTGTAGAAGTTGTCGTTACACATTTTCCATCAATACAACGATAATTACTGCCCAGTTTTTCTGCGCAGTTAATTAAATCAATAGAACATATGTTGTTGCTACATGCATATTCTTCCAAATAGTTTGCATCTTTACATTTATCATTATTAGTACCATATGTATCTATGCAACTACCATAAGTTGTGTAACTTTTTTCATCATTATCTATGCAACTCATTGCTTTGCAATTTAAACTCAGGTTATATGATTCAGAACCTTGTTTATGAATGACTTTAATGTAATATCTCCCTACTGTTAAATATTTTTCGCAAGTTCCAACTTTGCTACCTACAATATATTCTAATGGGCAACTTATTGAACTATCACAACTATCTTTTCCTAAGATTTCTGTTATATCATAGTTTCCAAGATTTTCTTGTTCCATAATCATTTTCACAGTCATACTTGTGCCGATATCAAAATAGAAGATTTGATTGGTTGTTGAAGATAATTTCGAGAGTGTATCACCGCATGAAATTTTGCATTCTTCAGATGGGAGGCATGCATCGCATTTTATTGTAGTAGTCGTAGTAGAAGTTGTGGATGTTGTTGAAGTTGAAGATGTCGTACTAGTTGAAGGTGTCGTACTCGTACTACTCTCACCGTTCAAATTTTCACAATTATTTAGAGTTATACTCGATGATGATTGATTGTCGACCCCATTTTCACTCGGGTTGCAATAACCCCCATGATCTTCGCCGGTTACGAATAATTGATAAGTTCCATTTTTAATTATCCCCTTATTTGGCAATTGAAGATCAAAGGACATAGAGTAAGAACTTGGATAAACATCTGAAATATTAGATTTACATGAATCTATAAAATTATAATTACCTTGCGAGTCCTTAAGGAAGAATCCCCAATGATTTGGATCGTCATAATGGAACCCCTTCCATTTTAAATTAATTCTTATTTTATCATTGCAATTAGCAGAAGAAGGTGCAGTGAAACTATCAATTGAATCTATACTTTTAAATCCTGGAGAACAACTATGAATAGTATTTCCACTACATTCTATAGATTTTTCAGGAATTGTTGTAAGAGTTAACATCGTTAACCTATTTGCATCAGAAGATTGGTTACTGGATTCACTCCTTTGATTTGTAACATCTCCTTTATGACTACCAATATTCCCCCCTATAGAGGTACGAGACTCAACAGTAGTAGTTTCTTCATATCCCGGGATAGTAGAATATGAATAAGTAGTACTCGGTTCTGATGTAGTTAAAATAGTAGAAGAGGTGGTTTCTTCTTGTTGTAAATTCTTATTTGAGGTTTGAAATATTGATGTAATTATGACTGAAGTTGCCAAAGTAACTGCTGTAAGAAGTGTCAGGTATGCAGCTAACTGTGATGCACCTTTTTTCATAATTTTATTTTATCTTTCGTAGATAAAATGATATTTATTAAATGCTCCCGCTGGGATTTGAACCCAGGTTTCAAGCTCGAGAAGCTCGCATCCTTGACCGGACTAGACTACGGGGGCCTAGTTAACCCTTCGGTGATATATCTAAAATATCCTCTGGAGTCAAATTTTTATCCTTTTCCCCAGTTAAAGCATCTATGATATCCACATCGCCATCCTCATAAAAAATAAGCCAATACGGATAATAGCACATTTTCATCTCAACTGAATCAGGATTGAATAAATTCAATACTTCATTTGTATGAATTTTATTGACTTTAAAAGGCAGGTTTTCTCCGGAATATTTGTAATTTACAGGGTTTTCAGTAATTTGATTCTCAATAACATCTTCAAAATTCAAATCTATGGCACTTTCAAAATCCGTATCTTCTTTCGATGCAAGACCTTTACCTATCAAAATATTAAGAATATCGCTCAAATCTTTTTCTGAAATCTTTAGATGCTTGGATATTTGTTCGAACGATGAAAGGCCATACGTAGTTAGATATAGTAAGACAGCTTTCTCCTTTATACTCAATCTCAACAATCGAGGCAATCCATCTGTTCTCGCTAAATTATTATCTTTGGTGAATACCAATTCACCATTTAAACCATCGACAAAAATATTGTCAATTTTTTCCCCTTCAGAAGTAGAAAACCTACATTTAAGTCTCCATATCGGATAGTATATCAATTTGAATTGTTCGAACTTTTTCAAAGCACTTTTTTTCACGTCTTCCTCCAAAAATTTTGGATAGAAGTATAGTATGTCTCCTTCTTCTTTTTCTTTGAATTTTTCTGTAACCATGGCTGGTGCTCCAAGGTGATTGCTTCTTCTTATTCTTATGTCTACCAACAAAGGCTGATCGATTAGCCCTACTACAACTCCATTTCCTATGGGTAATATCTTTAGTTGGGATTCTAACCCTCTTGTTATACCTTCTACAGAATCCATGATAGATTTGATATCATTTGGGTTTGTTATCCTGAGGAAAAATTGGGTAGTGCATTGAGATAATACGTTTTTATCCACTCTTGCAGGTCTTTGACTTATTATAGAAAGACCCATACCAAACTTTCTTCCTTCTGAAGCTACGGTCCTGAGTATTTGTGAACTAATAGCCTCACCACCAAATCCTCTTTCTGGGCAAAAATTTTGTGCTTCTTCAACTACCAAAAGGAAATATGGTATTTTGTTATTTTTTCTTGCTTCGAATAGATCCTTCACTATTTTATAGACGACTAATTGTTGTACATCCGGTTCGACACCTTTCAGATTAATTACACTCAAAGTACCTTTCTTCACTATATCAGTTGGTTTTATGAAATTGGTGTTATCAAATAAGCCAGTTGTCTTCAGAAAATCTATTACTGGCAGAATATTCCATTTAGCTTTGCTGCTAGAAATCTGTACTTGTTTTCTTAAATCATCTAGTGTGTACTCAGGTTTTCCTATATCTTGAACAGCAGAATAAATAACACCCATTTGATTGGATGTTAATCGAAATGGCAACATATCAAAAACTTCTTGGTAGTTCAACTTACCGCTAAATTTCAATTTTTTAGCGCCAACCATCAGATTTTTTTCTAAACAATATATTTGCAGCTCTTTTTTATAACCCGTGGGTTTGACCCCAAACATAGGCATATACTTTATTTCTTCAGGTTTCCTATTCGGATCTCTTAAGGACATGTATTCTCCATGTGGATCGATGATAACTGCTGGTATTTTATTTTCCATGAATTCTTCCAATAACACACCTATTAAATACGATTTACCAAATCCTGATTTTGCAAGAACAGCCAAATGTTTTGTTATTAAAAGTTTAGGATCAAGATAAACTTTCAGGTTTTCTGATCCGTCTAACAAACCTACATATAAACCTGTCGATTTTAAATCTAGAACTTTTTTTATTAATCCATCATCAGCTTTGTAAATAAATGAACCCGGTCTAAAAGGCATTTTGGGTAATTTTACTGTCCCTCTCTTATCAGTATAACCAATAGTCGATACTTTTGCTATTGCCTTATCTTTTTCTTGAATTATGCCTTCAACTCTACCCAAAACCCAATGTCTCTCAGGATCTCTCATTGCTACAAAATCCATTTTTTTGATTACTGCAGTAACTTCAAAATGAAACCATTCAGGTGAGGTCTTTCCTATAATCCTTCCGACAAGCATACGCTCACTTAATATTATTCTTAGAACTTTAAATTTAACAAGTTGTATTTATTATTTTTTATCAAGAGAAATTTTCCTTAATGCATCTGGTAAAGGCGGTAGTATATTGTTTTTTTCAAATTCTTTCTTTATAGATTCGATTATAGCAGATTTTATGAATTCTTCATTTTGAGGATCATTTATCCAGAAAAATGTTTCAATTTCTGTTTTCCATTCTCTACTCTTTATCGAAAATCTTATTTCTCTTTTTTTGTCATTATCCACGACTACATCTGAGTTTTTTTTCAAGACATCTTCTATGATTTTCTTAGCTTTTTCAATATCAAAAGTATAGTCTATCAAGAAACTAATAGAAGATATTGACAAATGTCTTCCACTAGTTAAATTCACTATTTTTTCATTTACCATTATAGAATTTGGTATTATGACAGTATTCCTATCATAGGTTTTAAGTTTTGTAGTTCTAAGTCCTATGTCAGTAACAATACCTGTTAAATCGCCTACTTTTATTACATCATCAATCTTGTAAGTTTTTTCCCCTATTATTATTAACCCAGAAACCCAGTTGGATATTATATCTTTTAACCCAAAACCTACTATCAATGCCCCTATACCGAGTCCTGCCACAGCTGCAGTGACATCGATATTAAATGTCCATAAAATAAGAAGAAAAGCAGCTACATAGACTATTATATTTATGATATTTTTAAGATGACTGAAAACTGTTTTATCTTTGAATTTTTTTTGTGCTGGTCCCACGAGTAATTTTTGTAATGATTTTGAAACAATAACAGCTGAAATTATTATTATGAGAAGTTTCATTATATCGTCTAATATCAGATAAACAGGCAATTCCATATCCTATCCCTTATATAATCTACTCGTACCCGCTATATTAAACTTTGGTCGAAATCGGTCTATAAACATTATAAATTTTTTAAATACCCAATTCTATCAGATATTATGCCTGTAAGATTCATCCAAGATTTACTTACACCTGAAAGAAAAGCGGATGTTATAATTTTTGGAGCACCTGTAGGAAAACATTCAAAATCCATGGAAAATCTAAGAAGAGAGAGCTTTTTTCTAGAACCATTCGACCTAGATAAAAGATTCAACTTTTTTGACAAATTAAAAGTGGCTGATATCGGCAATATAAATTTGAAAAGCCTTGATGATATAACAAAAAAAATAAAAGAAATTCTTAGAAAGAATAAAATCCCTGTTATGCTGAGTGGGGGGCATGTTGCATCATATTTCTCGGTAAAAGGCTTTGATAAAGACGTTAAAGTTGTTGTTTTCGATGCACATTGCGATTCTAGAAATGAATATTCAAATGATGAATATTTAGAAGAAATGAGTTATGTCAAAGGAATAAAATATGATCCTAAAATGAATCCTGTAACATGGTTAAGAAGATCTAGCGAATCTAGAAACCCAAAGAACTATTTCATAATCGGTGTAAGGGAGGGAGATGAATTTGAATTAGAATATTTAGAAAAAAATGGTATTCAATTTTTTACGGCACAGAAAATGAAAGAAAATTTTAATGAATTAAAAAGAAAATTGAAAGAATTTGTTAACGATTCAAAAGTTTATATCAGCGTTGACATAGACGGTTTTGATCCAGCTTATGCTCCTGCCGTTTATCATCCAGAACCAGGAGGATTTTCTTATTTAGATTTTGTTGACTTAATATCAGTTTTTAACAATTCAAAAATAGTGGGCTTCGACATTGTAGAACTCAAATCAATACTCGATAACAGTGTAACGGAATTCCTTGCAACAAGAGTTATTTTTGAAATTCTCAAATATATTTCATTAAACAAATAGTAAATTTTTTAATTTATTATCACATAGAATAATTAAAAATTTTTAAAAGGAGATGATTGAAATCACGAATCCGTATCTTAAGGATAAATTATATCCAATAGAAGTAAAAGAAAAAACAGTTTCTCAACTATTGAAAGAAATGAGCGGTACAGGTTTTCAAGGAAGAAAGGTCGGTGAAGCTGTTGATGTATGGGAAAAAATGATTGAAGACAAAGATGTGACGATAATAATGGGCCTTGCTGGTTCCATGAGCACGACTGGACAATGGAAAATTGTTAAATGGTTAATGGAAAATCATTTTATTGATGCTTTGGTTTCAACTGGTGCAAACATATCTGAAGATATACAAGATTCTATGCACGGTTATTATAAAGGTCATTGGCTTGTAGATGATGCAGATCTGCTCAAACACAATGTTTTTAGATACTACGATGTTTTTACTGATGGACTAAAATATAGAGAAATGACAGAATTATTGAGAGAATTCATTAATACTTTGAAGGAAAATTATCCTTATTCAACTAGAGAATTCTCTGAAGAGTTTGGTAAATTTTTATTAGGGAGAAAAATAGATTGTTTAATGTCAACTGCCTATAGAAATAAAATCCCTATATACAGCCCTGCTATAGTAGATAGTGAATATGGAATTGCTGCTGTGTTATCTAGGAGATGGGATAAAAGAAATGTGGTCCTCGACCAGATGAAAGATTTTGACGAACTAGCAAGAATAGGAGAAAGTAGTAAAGAAACTGGTGTGATATACATTGGTGGTGGTGTACCAAAAGATACAGTTCAATTAATTACTGCTATTGTCTCAATTCTTAAAGGAGAAAAATTAGAATACCCTCACAAGTATGCTATACAAATAACTTCAGATTCACCTCAATGGGGTGGATTGTCTGGATGCACGTTTGAAGAAGCAGTTAGCTGGGGTAAAATAACAAAAGAAGAAAGCAATAAAACGATGTGCTATTGTGATGCTACAATTGCTTTACCTTTAATTACGCATGCATTGAATGAAAGAATTAAAACAAAAAGACAAGGAAAATTACTTTCTAATATTTTTAAGTAAATTTTTGTAAATTAATTAAATAATTATGAATAAAAAAGACAGGGTATTGCGGATAATTGGGTTATTAGAAAAAGAATATCCAGAAGCAAAAGTAGCTTTAAACCATGGCAATCCTTTAGAAATATTAGTAGCCACTATTCTTTCGGCTCAATGCACTGATAAAAAAGTAAATGAAGTCACAACAACACTTTTCAAAAGATATAAAACTGCAAAAGATTACGCCGATGCAGATTTAAAGAAACTTGAAGCAGAGATAAGATCGACTGGTTTCTATAAACAAAAAGCTAGGTACATAAAGAAAACTGCTCAAATTTTAATTGAAAAGTTTAATTTGCAAGTTCCAAAAAAAATGGATGAATTGCTTGAGTTATCCGGTGTTGCTAGGAAAACTGCTAACATTGTATTATCGAATGCTTACAATATTATCGAAGGTATAGCTGTAGACACTCATGTTCGCAGACTTTCTCAAAGACTAGGACTCACTAAAAATAATGATCCAAATAAAATTGAAAAAGACTTGATGGAAATAGTTCCAAAAAATAAATGGAAAATAATTACGGATTTGTTAATATTTCATGGCAGAAGGATCTGTATAGCAAGAAAACCAAAATGTGGGTTATGCATATTAAATAAAATTTGTCCTTCAGCTTTCACTTTTGATTAAAAATTAAGATTTAGTAATTTTCACATAGTAACTCATAGAAACTTTGTGGATGTTTACAAGCTGGACATTCTTTTGGTGCTTCTTTTCCTACATGTACATAGCCACAGTTCCTACATTTCCACTTTACTACTTGATCTTTTTTGAATACTGTTTTGTTTTTTACATTTTCTAAAAGTTTTCTGTATCTTTTTTCATGCTGCATTTCCACTTCTCCTATTTCCTTAAAAGAATCTGCTATTTTATCGAACCCTTCCCCTCTTGCTATTTTTTCAAATTGAGGATATAGAGTTCCCCATTCCATCTTCTCACCTTCAGCAGCAGCAAGAAGATTTTCAACAGTTGTTCCTATTTTCCCAGCAGGATAACTTGCTTCTATAGTAACGTCTCCGCCTTCAAGATGTTTGAAGAAAATTTTTGCATGTTCTTTCTCATTATCAGCTGTTTCCTGGAATATACCACTAATCTGTTCAAAGCCTTCTTTCCAAGCGACACTTGCGAAATAAGTATATCTATTTCTCGCCTGACTTTCCCCAGCAAATGCTTTTAGAAGATTTTTTTCGGTTTGGTTTCCTTTTAATTTCATAATATTCCCCAATGGATAAATTTATTCAAAATATAACTTTATGAGGATTCTTTATCTTCAGAACTATTTAAATTCTGTTTTTCCAGGAACAAAAATCTATCTTGACCGAAAATATACGAAATATACATTATTTTAATAGAAAATTTTAATATAATTTATGAAATTAAAACTGAAAAGAGAGCTTGGTTTATTTGAAGTTACTGTCAACGGTGTTGGCATAATCCTTGGAGCAGGTATATATGCTCTTATCGGTCCTGCTGCAGGTTTGGCTGGGAATTCCCTCTGGCTTTCATTTGTTATAGGAGCATTCATAGCTTCCTTCACAGGCCTAAGTTACGCTGAACTTTCCACAATGTTTCCGAAGGCGGCTGCAGAATACACTTACGTTAGAAAGGCTTATGGTGGCAAATTTTTATCTTTTCTTGTGGGGTGGTTGTTGGTTTTCACTGGAGTCGTTTCGACTGCTACTGTGACTTTGGGTTTTGCTGGTTATTTTTATAGTCTATTCGGGGAAATTATTAGTATAAGCAAGAATTTTCTGATTATTTTAACCGCGTCAATCCTAATAGTGATATTATCATTCATCAATTTTCTTGGGATAAAAGAATCTTCCAAGTTTAACATCATTTTTACTGCTATAGAAGCATTAGCATTGATTTTCATAATTTTAATCGGATTGCCATATTTTGGTAGAGTAAACTATCTTGAGACTACCAATGGTCTTAAGGGAATTCTTTCCGGGGCTGCATTAATTTTTTTCGCTTACATAGGATTCGAGGATATATCAAACATCGCGGAAGAAATAAAAAACCCCAAAAAAGTCATACCAAGGGCTATAATCTTAGCTATTTTAATAACAACTTTATTGTATGTTTTAACTTCTATTTCTGTTGTGAGTCTTGTTGATTGGCGTGAACTAGGGAATTCAGATACCTCTCTAGCCTTGGCAGCATCAAAAGTTCTAGGAACAAACGCTTATTGGTTGATTTCATTCGTAGCACTATTTGCAACAGCAAACACAGCGTTGATAATGATGATCGCTACGTCAAGAATGATGTATGGTATGGCAAGAGAGAAATCCTTACCAGAAGAATTGACATTGATTCATGAAAGAACTAGGACCCCGTGGATAGCGGCAATTGTTGTGATGGTATTTTCTATTGTGTTTCTGTTTTTCGGAAAAATTACTGTTGTTGCTAATATAACAAGTCTATCAATGTTCATCACATTTGCAGCAGTCAACCTATCATTGATTTGGCTCAGATATACGATGCCAAAGATGAAGAGAGCTTTCAAGGTTCCTTTGAACGTTGGAAAATTCCCCTTGTTGGCTTTCTTTGGAACATTAATCTGTTTGTTTATGATAACTCAGTTTAGGTTAGAATTGATAGTGTTCAGTTCTTTTGTTATAGTGATAGGAATAATAGTTTATGAGGTTTACATAAAAAAATTCATGTAGTCTTTTTCTAAAAAAATCGGTTATTTTATGAATTATTTCTTTATCAGTCATATCATATTACTAATACATGTATTAGCATAGATGGACTATTTTCCAGGAATAAAAATTTATCTTGACAAAAATATACGAAATATACACGATATAACAGATATATTGGGCCCGATGGGTTCCATACCCAAACGGGTTCGAGCCCTGTTAAAATCAGGACTTCAAAGTTAGTGGAGTTGCTCAGTTAAGTTGTTTTATTCGGATTATATGACCATTTTATATTATTATCTAATATGCGCCAGAATATCCCCGAAGAACGACAGAGGCGTGCGTCCTGCATATTTTCTGATTGCAAGACCCAATGTCTGCTCGCTTGAGAAGTACTCTCGCATCCTCACAGTCGTGTCTGATGCGAACGGGATTGCCGACGCGGTGAAAGAATAGTACGCCCAAACGCCAGACTCCATGAATATCTCCGGCCAGCAGCAGTAGCCATCACCGCTTACAAAATAGTTTTCGCATGCGCCGCTTTCAACAAAAAGCGCTGGCAAGCCGTTTTCTTTTGCAAAGTCTGAATAGTCCCATAAAGATGTCTTTATTCCCAGTGCGCTTTCCGTCCTTCTATGCTGGCCTCCAGTTGGCGATGTGGAGTGCAAACCCATCTCAATAATCCCAGACAAACCATGTACAGCAAGATACAATATTTTGTGTTTATTCTTCAGTCCATTAGACACTTGTTGTGTTTCGTTGTTGAAGATAGTAATTAAAGAGAGATTATAACCCAAATACCCATCAAACCGACTCGCGTCCGGCACGTAACCTCCAGTCTCTGCTCTTTCGCGGCTTCTATAATAAGACTGTATCAAGAACAAAGTGTTTTGGTATCTGCTGATGACCTCCTTAAAATTGTCGTGGTAATCTGTATAGGTTTTAAATATCTTCATGATGAAGTCAACCTTTTTCTCATCCGAATAATTGACAGGCGGTAATATAAATGAAATCGCCACGTCGTTGCAAAGATCAAACCCCTTACATGTCGGCCCACCAGGGCAGTATTCAGGTCTATCTGAATATAACGGTATTGGTATGTTACAATTTGTATTCACGCACTGTAATTTCGTAGTGATGTATTCAATACTCGCATTAGGGAAATATACACCACTCACAAGAGACCATTGAAACTCAGCGATTGGCAGATCATCCCCGAGAAGAATAATGTAACCAACACCATCGTTCAAATAAATTTCGTCAACAAACTCATCCAATTCATCTATTGTTTTTCCATCGAATTTTTCTATCCCAGCATTATCTATATTCAAATCCTTTTTCACAGCTTCATAATACTTTGAAATTTGTGAGTTTACACTATCCGTGTCGTAGATGCCGTCATTTGCAATAACCACAGCAACTTTATTTTTATTCATATCTGGTTTGCAATCTTTTTCAAAGTAACTGTTGTATTTTTCTCGCCAATCCCAATACTTGAAATACGATATAGCAAGAACGATAAAAACTAAAAAAAGAGGTATGAACAGCTTTTTGTTGAGCTTACTTTTTAAAATAAACGAGAGGACAATTACTAAAATAATTACAATCAGAGCTGTGAGTGAGACTAATATTAAGAGGAACCCCAAAAACATGTAATCTAGCATATAATTAAAGATTGTTTTTGAGAGTCATAAATTTTTATGATTGAAACAAAAATATCAAAATACCATTAAGTAAAACTACAAAAACGAAAAAGAATATTACAGAGATAATTAACGCCCTTTTGTTTGAAAACTTTTTGCGCAATAGAAAATAAGAGATCGCTCCAAAAACGAAAGATATTATTATAGAGAATAATATTACCATGAGGAAGACAACAGATACATTAGCTAATGCCATAAATTATTATAAGTGTTCTTTTTATTTAAATTTTATAATTATCCATCGAACCAAAAATCTATTATTCTTTGTTCTGAATTATACTAAATATATGTGTTATACAACATATATTGGGCCCGATGGGATTTGAACCCATGATCTCCTAGTCCGAAGCCAGGCGCATTATCCAGACTCTGCTACGGGCCCATTAAAGAGTTTCGATAATATTTATTTAAATTAAGAATTAATTAAGAAAATCTATCTGTATGAGCTAGAGGTCGATAAAACCTCAAGTAATTTTTCTAAGATCTTATGGACTGTAGGGGAATAATACTCAATTCCAACACACTCTAATCAAACAAGTTTTGATAAATCCGCTTTCCAGAGGCCGTATTCCACAAGACCTAAAATTAAAGATTTATTATCAGGTGTAAGTGCTAAATTCTCCGCAACATTATCTCTTACCTGATTGTTTGCGCTAGGCAATCCGTTGTTTATGGCTTTCCAACTTTTTCCTGCATCTCTACTTAAATAAACACCCCTGTTGGTGCTCAAAAATAATATGTTGTGGTCTGGTGGATATATCAAAAGAGTGTAGAATTCATTTTTATCATCAAGACCCTTCATGATTTTAAACCAGCTTTCCCCACCATCTATTGATTTCATCACAATCCCACAGAAAGTGTTTCGCCAACAGAATCCTTTGTTTTGTCCATTCTTGGTTGAAGTGTACATTATATTCGGATCATTACTATCAATAGCTACTGTGTAAGGCCACTGTTGAGAAGGCATTCCGTTGCTTTTTAACTTCCATGTTTTGCCTTTATCAGTAGATTTTGCCACACCATTGTATGTTCCTGCAAATAATATACTGTGATTATTCGGATGCATACTCAAGGAGAACATTCCATCGTTTCCAAGTCCAAGGCTTGAATCTTTCCACGTTTTTCCATTATCTTCGCTTATGAAAAATCCGCTCGGAAAATGTCCATAATAAACTCTTCCAGGAACATCTGGATCAAACAGTATCGAACTGAATTGGTACATCCTTCTTTCCCATGGACTCCACCATCCACCACCTAGTGTTCTTCCAAGATTTTGCCATTTACTTTGTGGATAAAGCACGTATAAACCATACCCAGCAGTTCCTGCATAGACTGTAGTATCAACCTTTTTATCTACGGTTACATGGATATCGTCTACATAAATCTTGGAATCATCAAGAGATTCGAAAGCAATCCTCCCGTTCAATGCAGGATTGTCATCAGTGTAATCAATTTTTAATTCATTATTAACATAAACCTTAATGTTGTTCCCTTTTCCAACTATCTTAATTGAAATCCAGGTATTCTTTTCAAAGGGAAATTTAGCCTCGGCCAGATTAGTATGAACGGGAACATTATTTTCACTAAGCATTCTCACTAAATTCAAACTCCCTTGATGCACACCTATGAAATATCTTTCTCCCCCTCTGTGCCTGTAATTGACATGGACTCCACCTTCAATTAATTTCACTCTAGACTCAAATGTGTAATCAGTCCAAGATTCTGAACCAGCAATAGCAAATTGATGCCCAGTGCCCTGGAAGACATAGTTTCCGTCATCCTTGATAATCGACCAAGTTCCATTTAAATCGGGATTCGCTGTCCATATTTCCCACCCGTCAGCATTTCCGTCCTCAAAATCATCATCAAATGGAGTATATTCAACTTTTGTAATTCTTAATGATCTTATATCGAGAGTTTGCAGTCCATCGTTCATTTCTTCCCAATGTTTTCCCTTATCTTGTGTTACAAATACTCCTTCCTGAGTTCCAACGTATATTTCATCTGGATTACTGGGGTTTATCTTCAAGGATGTGATATGCTTGTCCGCCATAACGTTATCAACGCCGTTAGCAAACATGTCAAAATCCATCCCATCATATGAAACAAACATGCCTTTCCCGTAAGCACCCAACCAAATGTTTTTAGTGTCATTTGGGTTGATGTCAAAGAAATAATATCCTTGGATTAAAGGATCAGATACTTTTATACTTGGCGTCAAAAAGTTTTTATCATTCCAATGCTTTCCTCCATCATCGCTTCTTAACAGACCTCCTGGATAAGACGAAGCATAAATTCTGTCTGGATTGTTTGGATCGACTGCAATTTGTATTTTGTAAACATATGCTTTTGGTTTATTGCTTCTTGATTTGTCCCAAGTTATTGAACCATCCTTGTTTATAATTCCAGAATAAATGCCACTTCCTTGTGTCGATGCATAAATGTAATTGTCTTTGATTTTAACAGAAGTCATGCTTGTACTTCCCAGACCACTGTTTTCCTGCCTCCAGTTTTGTCCTGCATCATTGCTAACCCAAACACCTCCCATCATGTCAGCAATATAGAGATTGTTATTGTTTTTTGGATCAATGTCTATTCCTCTTGCTTCGCTTACAGTTGCCAGGATTAATTTCCAATTCTTTCCTTGGTCAGTGCTTTTGTAAACTCCACATTTACCACCAGGATCCAAATTTTTGAATCCAGTTAGCAGTTGAATTGCTTGTGGGGGCATCATATAATCAGGCAGTGGACCACATAGTGCTGTTGCATACAGAGTTTCGCTATTTATAGGATCAACATCAATATCATAAACGCCTATTCTTGGTAGTCCGTTGTTCTTATCATCAAGTTTTTCCCAACTACTTCCGCCATCCTTGCTTACATATACTCCGTGTATATGTGTTGAGGCATAGATTATGTTTTTATTATTAGGATCAATTTCAATCTCTATGACAGACCTTGGCAAATCCTTTCCTATTGAAGTAGCTTGCCCATTTGTAATTTTAACAAAGCCTCCTAGATGAGCCATTGGCGGCATGAATGCAGAAGCATATATGATATTTGGATCGTCAGGGTCGATAGCAACAGCAGATGTTAGCATATAATCTTTTCCAAAATCATAATATTCAGTCCAGGTTTTTCCAGCATCTGTTGATTTATGAATCTTTGGAGAAGTTCTATCGCAGGCATATATGACATTTGGATTTTTTCCATAGATTGCTAAACATGTCGGAGAAAATGTATGATTATCGTCTAACAAAATCCATTCTTTCCCACCATTTGTTGTTTTGTAGGTGCCTCCACCCCATGTGCCGGCATACAGTATGTTTTTATCATTGGGATCAATCTGCAATTGTGTTTGTCCCCATATTGTTGTAAAGGTTAAATCTTCATTTAATTTGTTCCAGGTTATTCCTTTATCCTTACTCACATAAACAGTTCCTCCTTTTCCGATCACTCCCGCATACAATTTATTTGAGTCTTTTGGGTCAAACTTGAGTGATGTTACTCCTCTAGAATTCTCAAATCTCCACAGTTCACTCCAACCAAAGTTTTCCTCTTGATTTTTTGTATATCTCCATACGGATGAATGGCTCTCAAATATTTTCGGCGAATATGCGGCATAAAGGATATCGTTGTCCTCAGGGTCAATCTCAAAATCGTACACATAATCTGGTGAGCCAATAACAGAACTCCATTTATCTCCTCGTGAGGTGTCATATCGTGATATGCCGAGCCCTATGTTAGATACATAGATATTTTCAGGATCGTCTTTTGCTATTTCAAAGTCAAAAACTTTTGCTGATGAGAAATCTTGATTTATATTTTTGAATGTTTTACCCATATCATACGATTCGTATATGTAAGTCATCTCAGCAATTACTAGAATGTGATTTGGATTGTGCGGATCAACTCTTACCTCATCTCCAGCACTAGTCGGTGAGAAGGGTTCCCAGGTTTTTCCTCCATCTCTTGTAAGATATGATTCCTGAATAATATTTCCTGAAGTAAATATGGTGTTCGGGTCTGTCGGATGAGGTACAACAATAGTACGAGACGATGCTATAATATCCCCATCCATTTTTTCCCAAGTCTTCATTCCATCCTCCGACTTGATCATTCCCATACTCCACATAGGACCAATGTTGCCATAAACAATGTTTGGATCGTCATAATCGAAAAAGATCGTTTCCAATTGAAAACCAGGCACCTCTTCAAATCCCTTAACCACTGGCATACTAATTCGCTCATAGCTGGAGCCGTCTAGCTTAAGCATGTAGCCATCAAAGGGACATAGAAGATAATAAACAGATCCAACAATACCAATATCAGTTATACCATTTGAATCCATATCAGCATTAGTCAAAGGATGCCATGTTTTTCCTCCATCAAAAGACTCTTTTACAAGTGTGGATATAGGAGATTTGAATTCATGCATGATGTTATGTCTAAATAATAAAAATATGTGTTCTGGGTTATTTGGATCCTGGACAATGTTTGAAATTATGACGTCATCCTCCTTGCCTAAATCAACTTTAGACCATGTTTTTCCAAGGTTTTCTGAAACGTATAGGTTGCCGTTTGTAAATTCCCCACTACCTTGGACTAACAAAATAAAGTTTGCTAGGATTCTATTCCCCTTTGCAACAATGTTTGGAATTTTTAAACCATAATCGAAATCAATATCATTTGATGGAAAAACCAAATCTCTAAAATCTGACTCAGAAAAAAATATCTCTTTCCATTCAAATCTATCAGAAGTTAAATCAGTATACAATATTCTGTCGTCCTTTAAGTTTTTGGCGCCATAAGTTAAGAAAAGTTTATTGTCACTAACTATTGCTTCTTCACACCCCCCTTCAAAAATTTTTACAAGATTATAATTAGAGTCAAGATAATAAGCACCTTTACCACAAACGAACAATTTATCTTCAAAGGTTGCAATAGAATTCACATAAATGTTTTTCAATTCGCTTAACTCTCTCCAGTGTCCGCCCTTGTCTTCAGATTTATAAACACCTTGCGAAGTCTCAGACCATACTCTTACTGTTGCATACAACTCATCGTGGTTGTAATGACTTTGTATGAGTTTGCCTACCCTCCCACCTGGTGGACCATTCATAGATTCCCATGATATATTAGAAGTTGGTTCTTCCCAAGTTCCTTTTTCAGTCAACTTTTCAAAGAGTATGTATCCACTAATGGAGAGGACTAAAATCAATAAAGCTATGAAAATCAGCTTTCTCATGAATAATATTAGATTTTTATAAGAAAAAACATTATTATTTGAAAAACAAATTAATTTTTAAGACAGGCCCTACAATACATTTCCTATAGGTCTGCTACGGGCCCGTTGGTCGTATTATTTCTAAATATCTATTTAAATTAAGAATTAATTAAGAAAATCTAACTGATTCTAGTTGATTCTTTTTTTCCCTACTTTTACCTCTTCTTGAAGTCATCACAAACCCTCTTAGTAACAGAACTCGTAAAACCGTGTTTCTTGCAATGCAGGAGAATACCTAGTTGCGAATAATACTTGCAGCGGGAGCAATTAACTATTCCCTCCATTATTTTTTTCTTCATCTAAACACATCTAAGCCTTATTTTTCTAACATAATCTTACAGGACAATACAATCCAGATTATCTTTCTCTTAGCCACAATTAAATTATCTTCTTTGAGAACAAGAATCTATCTGATTCTGGGTTTTGATTTTGATTAGTGGATATTTGTACAGGACTAAATCCCACGTTCGATACGTTTATAAATTTATAACTTCTATAATTCTAAAATAAATTAGGAGGAAAATATAAATGCCATTCGAAAAAAGAGAATTTGGTTTCAAGAGAGAGATGCATAAGGCAACTTGTGCTGATTGTAAACAAGAAACCGAAGTTCCCTTCAAACCTCAAGAAGGTAGACCAGTCTACTGTAGAGAATGTTATCAAAAGCATGCACCAAAGAGATTCTAATCCTAGGTTAAGTTTTTGATCAGTATTCTTAGACTTAAGATTTGGTTAGAGGATTTTATATAAATCATTCAAGAACAAAAATTTATCTGATTTTATCAAAGAATTAAAAAATCTATTTTATTTGTGGCTATAATTCAGCACCAAGATATCTTAAGTGCATCTCTTCTCTTTTGTTCTAAACATCCTTCGAGATCTTTAATTCCTTTTTCAAAAGTAATAGGATATTTTCTCATTTTCTCCAGTAATGATTCAATTGAATCAACTTTCATATCTCTATAATGAGTTTTTCCACGAAAATCAGTATATTCAACTTTAATTTCCTTTACTTCTGTGGATCTTTTTATTGCTACTCTATCCATATTAGACAATCCAGTTTTATCTGGTGTTGTTACTTGACGTAATGCCGTACCAAGTCTATATAGCACTCCATCATCAGGTCCTATTTCAGATTGCTTATAAGCGTCTGCTAATTCTAATGCAGATAGTTTAGACATAAAATAAAATTAGATATTAAGAATTTAACTCTTTTCCTAAGAACAAAAATCTTCTGATTCTTTTCGATTACATCGTAATTACGTATATCAGATAAGATGCCAAAATCACTGATGCGACAACAATTATCAGCAACCACCAGTACTTTTTCACTATGTCCCATGTAAGAGACACGCCTAACACATAAAATATTATGAAAAAACCCACCGAAGCCCTCATCAATCTTGGAACGTGTTCTATTGGCCTTTGTTGATTGTAGATTATGATACTTCCGATACCATCACCGATCAAGTACATTCCCAGGAATAGCATAACCAGAGAAACGAGTAGTAGTTTACTATCACTAAATTTTTCAATTCTAAGTTTTCTCATGCTAGATTATATTATTTCCCAGAACAAAAATCTATCTGACTTTGGTTAATTGTACGCTCTACCACAGAAAAACACCTTCTTTTTTCTTGTTAATAATTAACCATGAGGAATATGTATTATAAAAAATGCCCGCACTGTGGAAAAAAGATTCTAGATATTTGCACTAGAGAAGATGATACTGTTGAAGACTTGATAATGGATGGTATGTTGACGAGTGATAAAAAGATTTGGAGAAAATAAAAAAAAGAAAAGGGTTTACTGATCTTTAAAAACACTTAAAGTCATTTTATTTTATTATATAATATGGATAATATTGAATATTGTAAAAAAGAGGTGAAAGAATGTCAAAATGGTTAAACCACGTGAAAGAAGTCAAGAAAAAGATGCCCGCAGGGACTCTATGGAAAAAAGTCCTGCAAGAGGCGAAAAAAACTTACAAAAAGTAAAGGTGAAGAAGAGAAAAGAATAAAAAACTTATTTTAGATAATCTTTCAACAACAGGCCAATCCCAACACCAGAGAGCATCCCAGCAACAATAAGGAACTTGACTGAGTTGTTCAATGAAGACAACCCACGACTATACAGTTACAAAGAAGAAATGTCAGTAACGTTACCATCTCTTATCTTCAAAGTCTCTCTGTATGACATTATCTCAGAGTTGTTAGTTACAAGACTGATTAAACAACGGTTGAACATCAAGTCAACACCGTGATAGCCGTCGAAGTATACATTCAACTCAATATAAAGGAAGATGAAACCTAGAGCAATGTAACTATTTCCCACAAATCATTCTTTTTCATACGTGTTTTATCAAAAGAAAAGGATTTAAGGGATTCGATAAGAGTTTTAGAAAAAATCTATCTGATTCTTGGGTTATGATTGATTTAAAAAAATAAAAAAGAAAAAATCTTATCACTTCTTCTTTGCTTTCTTCTTTGTCATTATCTTCTTTGCCATTAATTATTCACCTTATATGATTTACATTTACTAGAAGAAAAATCTATCTGATATTTGAGGTTATTTATTTATTGATTTAATTTTTTAATTCTTTTATCCTATTTTTATGTTCTTTTTTGGATATCTTTCTTCCTCTTTTGAACATATTAAATTCAAAACCTCTTAGTTCTTTATATTTACCCTTTTCTTTTGCAAATTCTTCCTTCATAAATTTGTTATAATTTGGGTAGTCATCTATGGAAATTTTAAATAATATTTTGTGTTCTTTCAGTATTGCTTTGACGCAATTTATGTCTATTATAGTAAATTCTTCAGGATACCTCATCGAAAGTAATGTAGAAGCGATTGGAATACCAATACCATCTATATCTTCTGTCAAGATTTTAAGTGCTTCTAAAATATCTTCATTAGCTTTTTCTAATGCCATGTTTATTTTGTTTACAGTATCATCCCAGTTTTTTTTAGGTATTATTCTCACATTTACTTTGTAGTTGTGTATCCTAAGAATATCGACTAAATTGAGTTTTCCTTTGTTTTCTTTAATCGATTTTTTTATTTCTTTCCATTCTTCGTCAAAAAATTTATCACGATTCATGTCTAATCTATCTTTTCTTAAGAACAAAAATCTATCTGATTCTGGCTGATTTGAAAATGAGGATTATTTAGTCTTTTTTTAATAATCGAAGAGTGTATTTAACTTTGTTACGATATTTTCTTATAATAAGTTTGTTAGAATCATTATCAGCTTTTGTTAATATAACATCATAATTTTTAATCAACTTTTTTACTTTTGAATCTTTTTGAGAATATACTGCTAAAATTTTTTCTATTTTATCCCTAATAATCGGTGGATATGTCTCATCTATTTTGTCTATTTCTCTCAATATTTGACCATAGCTATCTGGAATATACGTAAGGAAAACATCCTTTGCTGATCTCCCTATTCGAATGTGCATAGTAAATGCAAAAACATTAAAGATTTTATCCTTTATCATTTCTATTTTCAGGACAAAAACCTATCTGATACTGAGATTGTTTGGATTATTTGAATATTTGTAAACAGTGTTCTTACTTGCCTTGCTTTCACATAAGATAGAATATATTCATCGCAATTCTACTTCAAAAATCAAATTATCCTTTCCATTCGAACTATGTATGCCATGCCAATCTATGTAGAGTGTCCACAATGCCAGACAAGGATGGATCTTGTATCATTTGCTAAGGTCCTTACTGGTAAAAACATATCCAATCAAGAGTTCTGGCTGTGCAAGTTCATCTGCTCCAACTGCTGTTATGTTGATATTTATCCTATCTCCAAGAGTCAAGGAGACTGGATGTTCAGGACTAAAAAATGTTACACTCTTTGGTATTTTTGGATTATGCAAGGGAGAAGAGAAAGGAATAGAAAGTTGTTAGAAGAACAAAAACCTATCTTTATCGTAATTATCGCTGAGAGTGAGGGGTGAGTTATCTGATCGGAGGTGGTCAGTTAAATTCTGAGTAAAAGTGGCTATCTGTGAAATAGCATTTTATTCCTTTTCTTTCTAATACTTTTTTCCTTGGAACTACCTGAACCTGTTCCCATACCTTATCAAAAAAACTATGAATTGTAGTCTTTTAAAGTTTTTCAAGAAGACAAAAACCTATCTTATTTTATTAAATAATTAAAAATAAATCCACTTACCTGTTCTCTTTTTGAGATAAAGACTACCTACCAACCAAAGGATTGAAATAAGTAAAAGAGTGTAATATGAACTGTCTTTTCCAATTCTTGCATCAAACACCATTGGAAATAATAATGCTAATAAGATTATTGGAATAACCCAAAGAATCCCAAATTTGAAAATTTTTATGTCCCTATTATCAAACTTCAATCCTGTTGCTCTTTTCTGTCTTTCATGACAATCATAACATAAACTATATCCAAGTTTTATCTTTCTGCCACATTTCTTGCAATAAGGCATAATTCTTTGTTTGAATCGTATTATTATAAACTTTATTTCAGAACAAGAATCTATCTTATACTAGAATTTAGTCGTTATCTCGTTAGGAAAACCTTGTTCTTTCAATCTTCTAATCCAATGACAAAAATTGGAACTTGTATAGCACTCTTGAAATGAGGCAAATATTTTACAATCTTCTCAAAGGTTAAACTTCCTTCCCATTTTTGTTTGTATTCTTTAACCAATTTTTTAAGAAACTCATTTGTAACAGCTATGTACACCCCAATATCTATCTTATCTAAGTTAGAATATGACATAGTTTGAAACTTCAACAAATCAATACCTAAAAATGATGAATGTGAAAAAGCTACTTCCACTCCAACTCTTTCCTTAAAGAAATCCAATTTAGCTCCAATATCCTCTTCTTCAGCTACTTTTGGTTGTTCTTTCCATCCAAATTGTAGAAATTTTTCTCTAAATATTTTATTAACGTTTGGACGAGATAATTTATCGGATGTGACATCAATTGATTCAATTACTTGTTCTATTTCCTTTCTAAGATGTAATTTGCTATTTAACACTTGTTCAGCAAATCTGTAAGACCAAGTTTTAAATCTCATATTTAATTTTAGTTAGTACAAGGATCTATACTTTTTCTATATGCTACCAACCATTAGAATAATGTACAACTTTTCCTTCTTCGGATCTCCAAGCTTCCACTACTTCATCTTTTTCATTCTCTATTTCTATAAATTCATAATCGCCAGATTCTTTTGCTAGTTTTTTCAAATATTTAACTAATCTCATAGTATATCTTTTAGCATATTTATGTGTTTTGAAATATTTTGTTTCCGTTGGTTCAAATCCCCAACTTGTAGCTTCATAAAAACTTATTTTAAAGAACTTAGGTTTTATTTCTCCCTTAAGCATGATCGATCTGATCGCTTCGTTTGGATATAAAGTTAACTGATCGGTAATTCTTATTTAATATCTACTTTATCTCCAACTTCTTTCAATAAATGAACCTTATCCCACCATTTATCATAAATTTCAGCATGCTGTGTATGTACAGGAACAAGCATCTTCGGTTTAACAGTCTTAACAAATTCCTTCAACTGTGGACCAGAACAATGACCTGACACATGTGTGGCATTCAAACCCATACCAAAATGATTTATCCAGTTCTCTATCCTCTTCCAGTCTACTTCCATCTCTATGTCAAAAGGCTCACAAACAGATTTGATATAAACAGAACCTTCAACGGGTTTTATGTCGATCAATTCCTTCAAGTCAAAGTTCGTGCAGAAGAACATGTATTTCTTCTGATTGTCTTTCACATCCTTGTAGCATAAGGAATCATCAAGATAATCCCTTTCCCATTTGTCATAATCAGCCCTTATAAGCCTCTCGTCACATTCACTACCGATAACACCCCAGTCCTTTCTCATCGCATACAAGACCAGGTTCTTGTCATCCAGCTTAGGCACATTGGAATCCTTACATTTGCTTAATTGTTCTATGAGATAGGCTTGCTTAAGGCTTATGGTAAGTTTCTTGTCAACCTTCTTCGCAGCGTTCAAGAAAGAGATCAACCTATCAGTATCCCTAACAGGCCAGTTGCAGACCGATAGTCCTTTTGACTTGGAGGTTATCACAGAAACTTCATCCTCCACATCCTTTTCTTTCATGGAACTCTCTTCGTCTATCCTAGTACCTTCTATTATCAATAAATCAGGCTTCTCGCATGCCTCTAAGAATTCAACAGTCTTCCTTTCTCTCCTACCGTGAAAACGAAAATCGCCAGTGTAGACAATCGCACCAGAAGAAGTATGGATAATGTAGCCAGTAGCCCCAGGCAAGGAATGATCAACATTGTAAGGAACTATCTCTATATTATCTATGTTGAACTTCTTGCCGAACTTGAAAATATCAAACTTTCTTGGTGTGACAATATCTGGATGTGTCTTCGTAGTCTTCTTGCTTATTTCTCCTTTCTTGTTAACATAAGTCTCGAAACATCTCGTAAACTCAGTCAAGTCTGTAAAGCTTCCACTAGCAGTATCATTCAATGCCTTCAGAATAGCATATGTCTCCTCAGAGCAATGGATCGGTATATCTTCTCTCAGATGATGAATATAGGCAGCATGGTCGGCATGTGCATGTGTTAACAAAACACCTTGGTATTCTGTATCCTCTGGTTTTCTTCCCATATGTTTTAGATAATCTCTTCTATACAATCCTTTCAAATCTGGCAATAATCCAAACTCTAAAAAATCGCCTATACCACTACATTTTCTAGGTTGTAAGAATTCAGAAAAGAACTTGCCAACTTGGGAAAAAGGCATTCCAAAATCAAGGAATATTTTTGTTCCTTCATCTTCCAATAAAATTTTATTACCGCCGATTTCGTTGACTCCACCGAAGAAAGTTAACTTAGTCATAATCTCTATTTTAAATTCGAAACTAAAATCATTATCTATGATTAAAGCTGTACTGTTCGACTTAGACCAAACCTTGATAAACTTCATGAAAATGAAAACAGAATCCTGTAAAGCTGCTATAGATGCGATGATTAATTCTGGACTGAAAATCGATAAAAAAGTTGGAATAAAGAAATTGATGGAAACCTATCTCAGGTTAGGTATAGAATCAAACATAGCATTCACAAGATTCTTAGAAGAACAGACTGGAAAAGCAGATGAAAAAATCCTTCAAGCTGCTATAGATGCTTATCTCAAAACCAAACCTAACTTTATCAAACCTTATCCGTATGTCTTAGAAACGTTAGAACACTTGAAAAGTCTTGACTTGAAATTAGGAATAATAACAGATGCCCCAAGAAAAAAAGCCACGGAACGATTAGTAGGTATGAACATCATACATTTCTTCGATTTGATAATAACTTTCGATGACACAGGAGAACAAAAGCCGAGTGAGAAACCCTTCAGATTTGCATTGGATAAATTGAACTTGTATCCTGAAGAAGTTCTCTTTGTAGGGGATAGTTTCACAAGAGATATAATGGGAGCTAAAAAACTAGGTATGAATACACTGAGGATAAAAAGACCTGAAGACTTGAAAAAGATTTTTGAATTGATATAAAATCAATTTACTATCGAATAGAAAAAGTATCAAGTTAAATCTTTTTTTGCGATTATAATAATAGGTGATTTAATGGTTGATCCGAGAGATACAAAGTTGGCTGATTTGTTAGTCAATTATTCAGTCGGTTTAAAGAAAGGAGAAAACGTCTATCTACTTACAGATTCTGTCGATACTCTACCTCTTTTCATGGAAGTTTACAAAAAGATAATCCAAGGTGGAGGAAATCCCTTCCCGCATATATTGTTAGATCCACATGTTAGTTACGAAGCTATGGATTATACATTCATGAAAAATGCTTCTGAAAAACAATTAAGACAGCTATCAAAGTTAAAATTAGAGGAAATGCAGGCGATGGATGCTTACATAAGAATCGGTGGACCAGCAAACAAATATGATTTGGCTGGAATCGATCAAGAGAGAATTGCTCTAAGAAAAAGAACTACTAAACCCATATTAGACGAGAGGTTAAGAAAAAAATGGGTTACAACAAGATATCCGACATCATCAATGGCCCAAACAGCATACATGTCAACAGAAGATTTTGCCACATTTTTCTACGATGCTTGTTTGATAGATTGGAGTGTACAAAATAAAATACAAGAAAAACTAAGAAAAATTCTCGAGAAAGGCAAAGTGATGAGAATTGTTGGCGAAAATACAGACCTTCATCTTGGCATCGAAGGTAGGAAATTCCAGAAATGTATTGCAAAATGTCTGTTTAACCCTGACCTAGAAAGATACGAAGGAGCTAATGTACCAGATGGAGAAATATTTACAGGCCCTGACGAGAACTTCACACATGGTTATATCAAATATACATATCCTTATTCCAAAGAAGGACAAAGAATAGAAGGGATATCCTTAACTTTTAAACATGGAAAAATCACTAAATTTAAAGCTGAAAGAAATCAAGAAGCTCTAGAATCTCTTTTGAACACAGATAAAGGTGCTAGACGTATAGGTGAAGCTGCGATAGGAACAAACCCACACATTACAAGATTTATGGACGAAACGCTATTTGATGAAAAGATTCTTGGTACAGTGCATATAACACCTGGAAATTCTTATGAAGGACATGGTTTTAATAAATCGGCCATACATGCAGACATTGTAAAAGACTTGAGGCCGGAATTTGGTGGTGGAGAGATTCTAGTCGACGAAGAAGTTATTCAGAAGAATGGAAAATGGACGTTCATTTAGAATTATTTATTTGAATATTCATCAAGGATTCAGAATCCATATATAATAGTTTAGAATCGTAGCAACACTAACCCAAACTATATATGGTATCAACAATAATGCAGCGTTTCTAGAAATTTTGTAAAATTTAAAAATAGTAAATGCAATAGATACCCATAGAATGATTATTTCTATGAATGCGTAGAAAGGCGACTTCAAACCAAAGAATAAAACTGACCAAAAAATATTTAGAACGAGTTGAATGCCAAAGATTACTATCGATTTTTTAGCTTCTTTTTTGTCTAGTTGATCCCACACTAAATAAAGTGAAATTCCCATCAGAGTAAATAATGTAATCCAAACAGGTCCAAAAAGCCAGTTAGGAGGAGCAAAAGCAGGTTTTTGGAGACTAGCATACCAAGTTGGTATCGATGACACAGTGAATATTGAACCTATTACGCCTGCCAATTGACAAATCACAATAGCAACTATAAGTTTTACGATTTTCATCCTATCCATAATAAATATTAAGTTGATTCCAATATAAAAGATGGTGATTTAGTCCTAACCAAAAGGCATAAATCCTTTCTTGTAATTCTATTTGATTATGTCAGTTTTTCCATTTGATAGAAAACTTTTATTCTTCATAATCCTACCCATATTTTTTACTCCTGTTTATGCAGAAAACTATTCTATAGCAAACTATAAGATTGAAATAAGTCTTACTCCTTCTGGTCTAACTTCAGAAAAGATACAATTGGAAATAATGAATTCTGGTAATGATTTGAATAACATAGCATATTCATCCTTGACCCTACCAGAGAACATAAGAGTTTATGATGAAAACGGCAATCTGCCTTTCAATTTAACTAAGAATGAAGAAAATAATATCGTTATTTGGAAGAATATTCCTGGCAACAGCAAAGCAAAAATAAACATCGAATTTGACACAAAAGGTTTAGTAGAGCAAGCTCAGAATAAGTACATATTTTCTTTTCATTACATTCCTCTAGTTCAAACAGAAAACTTTGAGATGGATTTAACATTACCGCAAGGTTTTATTTTATCTAGTATAGCTCAATCTGTTTCTCCGGATCCGTCAAAAATGTCCACAGATGGGAAGAATATCATTTTAACTTGGAATTATGAGAAATTAGACAAAGAATTTGCTGCTATAGTAGTATATGAAAGAGGCTTTACAAAAGAATCCCCAAATTACTTTATATATGGTTTATTCGCGGTCATTGCAATTGTATTAGCATCAGTCGCATTATTTTACAGAAAGGAAAAGATTGACGTTGCAATGATGACTTTGAGTGAAGAAGAAAAAATGATTGTAGACCGTATACTAAAGAACAAAGAAGTAATGCAGAAAAAATTAGTTCAAGAGACAGGTTTCTCAAAGGTAAAGATTTCAAAATTAGTAAGAAGGTTGGAAGAAAAAGGAATCGTAGAAAAAATACCATGGATGAAAACAAACAAATTGATGTTATCTAAAAAAGTAAAGAGATAATCAATCTTCCTGTTTTTCGTTGCCTTGGTCTGGCTGATATTTTAATTTTGTCATTTCAATATTATCTTGAGGATTCTCTTTATTATCCTCATTTTTTACTTTTTCAAATTGTCCCTTAGATTCTCTTTGTTCAGTTTGTTGTTGATTTTGCTTATCTTTTGTTTCTTTTTCTGGCTTCTCGGTTGTCACAATATTATGTTCTTCTTTTTCCGGTTTCTCTGTAGTTTCTGTTTCAT
>Ga0315291_10000111_pt1 | contig 91104 bp, 68 predicted proteins | sample YL17G12_20_MG_FD_203070 | JGI IMG/M metagenome (GOLD analysis project Ga0315291, IMG submission 203070) | Sediment microbial communities from Yellowstone Lake, YNP, Wyoming, USA - YL17G12_20 | ecosystem: Environmental > Aquatic > Freshwater > Lake > Sediment | place: USA: Wyoming | collected... | reverse complement strand
ATCAATTTTGAGCATATCTTCAAGGTCGTTGAATACCATTCCGTTGAGGTCCGTATAATCGGCAATTATTACGTTTCGTTTTTCTTCGAAGCCGCTTATTCTCCTGATAAATCCTGTACAGCCGCAGGCACTGCTGACTACACAGATTCCTCCAAAGCTCAGAGGCTCAATCTGTGCGATGCCGAAAGGCTCATAGATACTCTGTCCGAATTCGACATCGCTTCCCTTTCTTATATCCATAAACTCCATATCTTCGGGCATTCTACGGCCGCATCTTTGACTGTCAAAGCCGAACTGGTTAACGAAAACCATCTTTATATTTCTGCTCCTGGTGTTGAACTCCTGCACGGCGGTATAAAACGCTGCTTCACCGCCGCTCAAATCCGGCAGTCCTTCGCGATGCGCCACCGGCCATTGATATTCAGCCTCCATCCTGAGGATATCTTTTGGTCTTCTTGGTCCGACCTCTGTACTCAGCAGAAACATGACGGCAGTTTTATGTAAAGGTCTGAGTTCTTTTTCTATATGCTCGAGCACCCTCAAATCGCGCCACAGCCCTTTGCTCCGAACCAGCCTTGTTACGTGGGTGAAAATATAATCAGGCCTGAATCCCAGCAGATTTTCACAATACTGCACAAGTTTTGCTTTTGAGTGTTTTTTCTCTTCGAGACTGATGTGATAGGCAGGTATGCCATTGTATGCCAGCTCGATGTCTGCGGTTTTAAATTCCGGGGCAAGAAATCTCAATTCGTCTGCGACGTAATCGCCGACAGCGAGGATACTGTCGCAGTGCCTGGACGCCTCTATCAGCGCATGTTTGAAGTATCCGCTCTGGTCTCCGAAGACTTCCGGCAGACTGATGCCCTGGGCCTGAGCGGCCCTCATAACATTGTAGAACATCGTATCATTGCCGTTTCTTTCTTCGACAATCTTTCTGACAGACGCAACTTCATGGGCGTAAAAAACAGTTTTGAAATCGTACTGGTCATCCATTTCAGCCGCAAGAGCAGTCGGTATACCCATAAATTCATGAGCAACGATTATAGCAACCCCGTCCCCATTAGGGGCGCCTATCGCCTTCAATGCCGCCATGGCAGGCGGTGCAAGTCTTATCCATTCCTCATATTCCCAGAGATGCTCGTAGTGGTGGCTCATAATCCCGAAGTGGTTGAACAGTTGTCCCTTGAACTTATTTATAGGTGCGGCATTTATCTGTCGGACGTCAATCAGAATGACTTCCGGCATATTTTTTACACCTGTGCGTATATCTTCAAAGAGTCTTCTTCCGTAAAGGATATCAACATTGAAAAGTCTCTCGATATTTTTGAATCCGGCTGCGTATCCGGTCTTTGCCAGTCCATCTGCGCTGGAGTAAAGCACTTCGCTCCCTGCGCCGAGCCGGTTATGCACTGGTCCTTCGGTGGAAAAAAGGGTGCTTACAAGTATCGTCCTTCCCGTGTTGTCAATGTACGCTTTGCTGGTGAGAATACCGTCAAGGACGGCACCGATGCCGCCGATTTTGCCGATAGCTTCGTGAGTAACATGAACGATGCTGGTCTTACGATTCATTACAACTGCCTTTCTTCTGCTAATACTTTGCTATTATTCCATCGACAATTACACTATTAAATTATGAAAAATAAATCACGAAAAACTTATTTTTCTGACTTCTGCTTTTTTGCAGTTTTAGCGTTCTTATTCGCTTTTTCAATTTTTTTTGTTTCTCTTGCTTTTTTTGCTTTTTCTACTTTTTCTGCTTCTTTCGCTTTTCTCGCTTTTTCTTTTTCCTCCTCCTGCTTTTTCTCTACGACCTCTGGAATAGTCAGAAGAGGTCTTTGTGTAATTTCATTAAATTTTTCCATTTCGACATCGGCTGGTTTTTCGCCTTTGTAGATATGCGGCGAGAGAATTACCAGCAGTTCTGAATTGTTCTGGACGGTATCTGTGGACTTGAAGGCAAAACCTATTATCGGCAGGTCTCCAAGGATGGGAAGCTGCTCGGTTTGTTTTTGTGTTTGTTTTCGCCGCAGGCCGCCAACGACAAGTATCTGGCCGTCTTCGAGCAGCAGCTTGCTTTTTACCTTTCTGGTATCAACTATTGGTACGCCAATTACACCGGTACTTGTACCCGTCTGAACATTCTGTTCGGCATCAACATCCAAGAGAATGAACCTGTCGTCCGTCAGCGTTGCTCCTACATTAAGCTTAACACCAACATTTTTGAATTGCGTGCTTGTCATAGCCGTCGCTCCGCCCTGGCTCGTGTCAGTCACTTCCCGATACGGTATTTCTTCAATGGCTTCGATATTAGCGGTTTGGCCGCTTACAACCATTACGCGGGGACTCGCAAGGATTTCAACGTTGTTTTTTTCCTGAAGCGCATGAATCACGTTTCTGATGTCGCCGGAGATAAGCCAAAAATCAGAGCCTGTGCCGGTGGTATTGAATATTGTGGTGGTATCGCCGACACTTGCTGGGGTTGTAGTGGTAACGCGTGGTGTAAATCCGAGACTTTGTCTGAAAACGGCGTCTCTGTAATGGTCGGTTTTAAGCATATCCCAGTTGACGCCGATTTCTGTTTCGTCGTTGAGTTTTACATCAAGTAAAACAACCTCAATCATAATCTGGTCCGGCTTGCGGTCAATTTTGTGAATCTGAGCAAGTATTTTTTCAAGATTTTCATTTGTGTCGCAGATTATCAAGGAATTGCTTTTGCCGTCCGGTTCTATACTGCCGTAAGTACTGGACATATTTGAGATGGAGGCTTTCAGACTCTTTGCATCAAGGAACTTGAGGGTAACGGTCTCGACAAAAAGCTCCGGTTTCGGCTCATCCGGCCTTGCATTTGGCATTTGCTTGCCTGCAAACTGGGCAAAGGGATTTGCCTGTTTTATTTTGTCTATGTCGATCTCATTATCATCTTCGGCATAAACGGCAAAAGCAAAGCTTATAAGGACTATTGCCAAAATTACCGTCTTTTTATTATTGACTGTCGTCAACATGGCTTTGAACCTCCTTAACCTTTAACGCATATATGCTCAGAGACAAATCGCATACAAGCAGGCCTGTCGTCTGGTCTTTGAGATGAAGGTTTATCGTATCAATCCATACTTTCTGTTTTCTATTCTGCAGAGAATCGAGCAGTCTTACAATATCCTGATACTGACCGATAACGCTCAAATCCACCTGATACTGTCGTATATCAACAGAATTGTTATCTTCGACTGCAATTTGTTTTGCGGGCAAAAACCTGAGCGAATCGACGAAGCATTGTTTTTTTTCAGCCTTTGACTGAATGTCTTCAAGAAAACTTTTGGCAGCATCAATCTCAAAAAGTTCTTGTCTTTTCTGTCGGAATTGTTCTGAAATTTCGTCAAGTCTTTTCTGACTTAGCTGGAGTTCTATATTAATAATTTTGTTGGTCTTTTCGATTTTTTCAGCGGCATTTTCATACTTTTCTGCTGCCAGGAGATATTGCGAATGCGGCGTTACGAACCAGTTATATAATGCGACCATTGCAACAAGCACGCACGCAGCGAAACCCATGTTCCTTCTTGACCAGCCTGTATACCCGATGTAATCGAGAATCATGTTTTATTCCTTCACTGCGTAAGAGAACACACTATCGAATAATCAATAAATCTGTTGCCGAACTTTGTATCCTGGCTGGCTGAAATCAGTGAAGCAGAACTTATTCTTTTGCTTTGTCCCAGAAGACCAACAAAGTTATTAACGGCTTCGAAATTAACTGCAAGTCCGTTAATTTCCATTATATTATCGCCTTTTCCCTGCAGATTTTTTATCAGCACGGTTTGCGGCACAATGTTTGCCAGTTCAGCCAGGAGTTTTGCCCAGTTGTGGTAGCTCCTGTCCTCGACGACTTTCAAGACTATCGCAAGATTATTCTCAGTGAGTTCGGCTTTCTCGTTGACGTTTCTTTTTGATTCAACCAGTCCGAGCATGTTGACCTCGAGACGCTTTTGTTTTGTTGCACAAATATCGCGATTGACTTCTACCGACTTTCTGCTCAGAAAAGCGATTCGCAGGAACAGCAGGACAAGAAGGCAGACAGCAACATTTACGATTATGAGCATTTCTTTTCTTGCTTTTTTAATAGAGACGATTTCTTTCGGCAGCAGGTTCAGTTTAATTATGCTTTTGTTTTCATCGAGCAGTCTCATAGCCGCTCCTGCAGCTACGGGCGGAATCTCTTTGTTATCATTTCCGTCTATTACCACATCCGTTAAGCTGTTTTCAAATGCCGCAATCTCAACATCCTGTCGCAGAGTTTGGCTCTTAATTTCGCCGGCGACTTGAGTGCTGTATTTGTTTTCCGGACAGCAGGCAACAAATATCTGCCAGCCTTGCGTCTTTGTTTCTTTTTCAAGCTCATGAAACTGGATTACCGACTCAACTTCGTATCTGAGCCAGTTACTTCGCTGCTGTGAGCCGACGATATCAGCCTCAAATTTCTTTGTTCTGAGAAACTCAAGTCTCTGTTTTTCAAAGACGCACAGATTCAGGGTGTCATCCCGAACGAGCAGAAGCATAATATTTTTTTCTTTTTGCGGTTTGATTATCCTGTCGTAACATATCCTGATAAAAGCCGCAACAGCCGGTTCAATTGCCAAGACATTTATATTGTCTTTCTCAATTGCCTTTACCGTCATGCTTAAATGCTCGGTCTGTGCCGCTCCGACAAGCACTCGCTTTGTCTGAGTATTGGAAGACCTTAATCCGCAATAATCCATTTCAATATTTTTCAACGGCAGAACCGCATATTGTCTGACCTCATTCTGGATGAATTTTCTTGCTTCGCCGGGCGCCGAATTGGGCAGATTCAGTATCTGCAAAAGGACCGGCTCGGCACAGATGGTCAGTGTTGTATCACTGCGTTTGAACGCTCCTGCGATTTTCAATTGTTTCAGCACCTCCGCCAGTGCCGCGGGGTCCTGTACGACCCCATTGCTGACTATTGACTGGTCAAGAGGAGCATTTCCACAGCGTACGATTTTTATCTGCCGGCCGTTCTTCTGCAGTTCTGTGAAACTGACAGCGTCTTTACAAATATCTATGCCGAAAGCTGTTTTGCTTCTTGTCTTCATTCGTTTATCCTCAAATTGTCAATCCGTATCACATAAGGACTTGTGCCGCTGATGGTAATTTTTGCTTCCACCCTGGCAACGAAACCCTGTGGTGAGGTGCCTGTCGAGACAACGTTAGTGTCCGGCGGCAAGCCTGCTACCATAACAGTATATGAGCCGCCGCCGAAACTTTTGCCATTGAAGCCATCGTTCCAGCTCGAATTGCTGCGCAGCCGGCTGAATGCATCGGCAATTCCCGCTTCTGCAATTGCAATCGCCTGTGCCGCGTAAATCTCGTTTCGCATAAGCTGTATCTGCTCGACGTTTAACTGAAGCATACCCGCAACAAAAGCGGTCAGTAGTGCTATGGCAAAAACCACAACAATCAGCACAGAACCATTTTTTTCAAATTCGTTTTTCATATCGCTTCATGGCAAAATCGGTATCGTTTCGCCGCCGAAAGTCCTTTCCTCCGCAAACGCCTTAACCACAAATCCAAGGAGTACCTGACGACCGCTGGGGTTGTGCGTTACGCTCGGCGTTTCATTGGCGCCTGTTGCAGATTTGTATCCATCCACACCATCGGCGTCGGAAATGTCAAGTTCAAGAGCTTTGGTAAAACCGTTGTTTACCGTATAACTGCCTGTGGCATTACAAGCTGCCACATCAATAACCATATCCCCACTGTTTGTAGCCAGTGCTGGAGTTGTTACATTAGCATTATCGGCCGTATCACTGTCGCTGGCTCCTGTAAGAGTTGTTTGATTAACATTCTGCAGGAATACGCTGGAGTATGCGACGCTGGTAGGCACCACTCCGCTCCATGTGAGATTGAAGTTATCGCTGCCTGCGGCACTGACGCCGGCCTCGTTGAGGATAAATGCTGCAGCGTATGTTCGGTTAGGGCCTGAACCTCCGGTTTTATCGATGACGTATGTCATTGATTGTCCGCCGTATGACACGGCAGTTAAAGTTACGCTGCTACCGGGCCAAGAGTGTGCAAGAAAAACCAATGCACGGTTTGTGCCGGCTTCTTTTGCATGAGTCGTACCTGCTACCCACGACCCTATGACTCCAACAGTGGAAGACGGCTGATATGTAACTTCAAGTATAGGCGTATGATCGCCGCTGCCTGTGGTATTTTCGGCGGCGGCAAACTGGAGGTTATTGTTTGAACTGTTGATTATGCCAAAACCGTAATTCGCATAATCGCCGCTAATCCAGCCCTGAACAATGTCGGTAACATCGATTTCGACTGTTGTCGGCACGCTGTTACCAAGATTTGCGGTAACAACGCTTGCGGCACCGCAATTTGTGCCCGGCAAAACGCCTCCGCCGATACTGTTCCACGTTGATGTTTCATCCCACGAACGTGTCATCCGATAAAAGTAGACGTCCTTGTTACCGTTGTGATTTACATACCACAGTTTGATTTTGGCCTGAGTAATTGCAGTACCCAGAGGCACCTGACCGTTTGCATCGCCGATAATATCCTTAAAGCACAAAAGGCCGTGAACAACCGAAGGATTGTCCCAGTTGTCAACCTCGATAACAGCGTTACAGCCGTTATCGCCGGCAACATAATCGAAAACCGTGTTGGACTGACCGGATTTTACCATTATGTCAATTACGCTTTGTTCCTGTGCATTTGCCTGTATGAAGACTTCTGAGCTGAAAGTTTTATCCGTTCCCCGGACGTCAGCATTTGTAAATTCTGTTTCGAACTGTACGAGTCGAATGCTATTCACATCAGTCGTGGCATTTTTAAAATCACTGAGGGAATAGCAGCTAATCTGAAATCCATCGACCGGTCCTGCAAGCTGTTCTTCGCTGCCGACAGTACCGAAAACAACATATCCGCCTGCGAGCATATAATGTTTCTGAATGCCGTTATTATCATTAAAAGTTATAAATCCGCTGGGATTGGCTGCGATGCTGACGGCAACAATCCGTTTTGCTGCTGCAAGATTTCTGGTAATGTGTTCTGCAAGCACTCTTCCGTTCTGGATGATTACGGCCCCTGCTTCAGCGCTCGCCCAGCTGTTTCGTATAGCTCTGAACTGCGGCACAACCGCTGCAAAGATAATCACGATTATGGCGAACGCGACCATCATCTCAACGAGACTAAACCCCTCACACCTATTTGCACAGCGGTGCCACACACTAATAGTAGTATGCGACTTTGCAGTACCATTCGGTTTCACATTTGCAGGCACAATGCAAATAGGTGTAGGGGTAAAACCGTATTTGTTTTTTCTCTTGCACATTGCGTACTCTGTCTGCACTTTAACTCTTTAAAAATATCGGCTTACAAGCTGTTTGTGCTAACCCAAATTCGGTGTCTCCAGGCAAAAGACGAAAACACGAAAAATCTGAATTGACCAATAGTAAATTTTGCTTTTATGGGACTTATCAACGCGACTACCAACTTGTTGTTTATACAATCTGAAAAGTCCTATAATTCTTGCCCCTTGTCTCCTGCCTCTGGTTTCTTATCTCTGGCTTCTGAATTTTTTTTGTGCTAAAATCCTGCCTATGGCAAAGCAGATTTTAGACCTTACGGGCAAATGGCAATTCAAGGAATATCCGGCTTGGGCCCGGAGGATGCGTGATTTGGATGAGGAGAACTGGCTTGACTGCTGCGTTCCCTCGTCGATTTACACCTGTCTTGTCAAGGCAGGTCTTATTAAACTTTCGGATTTGAATTCAAACCCCAAGAATTTTCTCTGGCCCAGCGAAAAATCATGGATATTTCAAAAGATTTTTGACATTGGCGCCGAATTTCTCGAATTCGACAAGATAGAACTTGTCTTTGACGGTCTTGACACTTTCTGTCAAATCTGGCTCAACGACAAACTCATCGCGAGAACCGATAACATGTTTTGCCCATATCGCTTTGACGTAAAGGCGCTGCTGAAGAAAAACAATCGTCTGCTGATAAAATGTGATTCGCCGCTGGCGGAAGGCAATCGTCTGATGAGGCGTTTTGGCATACTCAATCGTGATAATTGTTCTCTTCCGTACAGGTCGTATGTCCGCAAAGCACAATGTCAATTCGGCTGGGACTGGGCACCTGCCCTGCCCGGCTGCGGCATCTGGCAGCCAGTCCGTATCGAAGGCTTCAGTTCTGCCTGCCTGCGGGACATTCACATAAGAACCGTTGAAGCCGACCCCCGCAGTGCTGATATAAAGGTTTCTGTCCAGATTGAAAAATCTATCAACCAGTCTTCAACAATCTGCAGGCTTACAGTTTTTAACCCTGCCGGCAGCATTGCCGCTCATACTGAACTGGACTTTAGCACCGTAAACAATATCTCTACGGTATTAAAGGTAAAACCTGTATCTCTTTGGTGGCCGGCTTCTTACGGTTCTCAGCCGCTTTATACCCTCAAGGCTGAGCTTTCCAGCAAAAATCGACTTCTCGAAACATCATCAAAAAAATTCGGTATAAGAACGGTACATCTCAACCAGTCGCCCGATGATATTGGTAGTTCATTCGAGTTCATAGTGAACAATCGTCCCGTTTATGTTCGAGGTGCATCGTGGATACCGGTATCGCTGTTCATTGGTTCAGCCACCGAAGCTGACTACGAAAAATTACTGGCAGCGGCAAAAGAAGCCAACACTAACATGCTGCGCATCTGGGGCGGCGGAATCTATGAAACTGAAGTCTTTTATAATCTCTGCGACCGGCTGGGCATAATGGTCTGGCAGGATTTTCCATTTGCCTGTGCTTATTATCCCGACCGTTCGTGGTTCGGCCAGATGATAAAAACCGAAGCTGCTGCGAACATAAACAGACTTCGCAATCATCCATCGCTTGTCCTCTGGTGCGGCAACAATGAGATTGACTGGATGCACTCCAAAGGTTCTCTGGGAAAAGGTAAAAAATTCTACGGCCGGGATATTTATCATAAGATTCTTCCACAGCTTGTGCATGAGCTTGACCCGGACAGGGATTACATTCCCTCAACACCACTGGGCCCTGCCAAAAATCCCAATGACTCGTCAACCGGCACAGTTCACCAGTGGCATGTATGGTCCGGCCTTGAGCCTACGGATAATTTTCTCACCAGTCCGCAGAAAACTCCCCGTTTTGTCGCTGAATTTGGTTTTCAGTCACTGCCCCGCAGAAAAACTCTGGAAGATTTCTTGCCTGCCGAGAAATTACATCCTGCATCAAATGAGCTGGAAAGGCATAACTACCAGCCGAATGGTTCTGCTCGTCTGCACTATTACCTGAATGAACTCTTCCGTCCTCCGAAGAACATCAGCGAATTTATTTATCTTTCACAACTGATGCAGGCAAGAGCCGTCCGCAAAAACGTCGAGCATCTCCGTTCAAATTCAGACGTTAACAGCGGCGTTCTTTTCTGGCAGTTCAACGACTGCTGCCCTGCTATAAGCTGGTCATGTATTGACTATGCCGGCCGTCCGAAGGCACTTTACTATTATGCAAAAAGGTTTTTTGCACCGGTTCTTATAACAATATCCGCCCAATATGACAGCAGCCGGCTGCCGCTTGAAAAAACAATCACTTCCCTGACAGCTTCAATAATAAATCATTCGGCCGAACCTTTTACGGGTCTTTTCGCCTGTCAGCTGAGCGATATGAATTTCAGGATAATAGACGAATTCAAAAGACCTGTAACACTGAGTCCTGCTGCCATAATGTCTTTTTCCCTGCCGCAGTCTTTTGTCCGGACGCAAAGAAAAAGCGACTGTTTTCTCTGCCTTCTACTGGAAAATGACAAAACTGTAATTGCACAGAATAGTTTCTTTTATCTGCCTGATAAATACATTAACTGGCCGGCCGCGAAAATCGTCATGCAAAGTGAGCGGCTTGATGATTACAACTGGCTTTTGAAATTAACGTCTGCCTGCGCGGTAAAAGACCTCTATATTGATTTGCCCTTTGACGCTGATTTGAGCGATAATTTTTTTGATTTGCTTACGGATGAGCCCAAAACTGTAACTATCCGCACCAAAGAAGCGATTGACGATTTGCCCAAAAAGATTTCTCAGACCTGTGTGAACTCGATTTTTATCGACTAACGACCGATTCACCATCTTCTTGCGATTTGCGTCCGCAGTGATACTTCCACTTCGTCGCTTGTCAGCGCACCGTTGCCGTTAAGGTCCAATCCTACCGAAACACTAATCGCCTTAAGATTGCTGCTTACGGTTGTCTGGCTGACATTGCAAAGATACAAATTGCCCAAAGCTGTGTTGCTTTCGCTGAAATTATTATCGAAATTGTAAATTGACCTTGCCTTTATCTGATTTAGTTTTCCCTGAGCAAGGCAGAGACTCTGAGTTCTTCTTTCGATGATGACGGAGTTGAGATTTGCCTGAGTAAGAGCTTTTAGAATCGGCACAATGGCAATCAGCAATAGTGCCGCAGCCACAACGACTTCCGGCAGAGTAAACCCCTCACACCTATTTGCACAGCGGCATCGTAAGCTAATAGTGCCCGAACTTGCGGTACTATTCGGTTTCACATTTGCCAACACAATGCAAATAGGTGTGGGGGTAAATCCGCTTTTTGCTACTGTTGTTCGCATTTCACCATCCCGGTAGTTGAAACGACTGTTACACTGAACGTTTTGCCGCCGGCACTTACGGTCAGGCTGTCTGTATCCGTCAATCTGTTTCCCAGCGGCCCAAACCTGAAATCATTTGCGCCGGTGCAGGATACGCTCTGGTCTATCGAGCCTGTTTCGACGACTTGTGTTGGTGGTTTAAGGTTTACAATCTGATATGTGGTATAGCTTGGCGCACCTGTCATATTAAGAATGAAGCCTTGAGGCGTGTCAGCGGCATTTGCTATGGCAAGGCTTCTGGTATATCGTATCGCAGCTGCGATTTTCTGCGACGTTGTCTGGGCCTTGCCGCCGCTGATGATTGAAAATCCCATTCTCGGCACAGCGATAAACGTCATCACGCCGATGATGAGCACGACGATTAACAGTTCAACAAGCGTAACGCCACTTTTTTTGGCTGTCATAATTTTCCCTTGAAAAAACAAAGAGATGGCTCTGCGCCATCCCTTTTGCTATCTATAACGGACCCGTTTTTTGTCTTGAATCGTATCGCTGCAAATCGCAGACTATTGCTCACTGTGGTTGCAGGTAACTCTATGGTCCGCACCCATTGTGTATGTTCCGCTGAGCGGACATTTCGGAACACCTTCAGGGAAGTAATCTGCGCTGCCTGTAATAGTAGCGAGTGTTGCTGGATACGAGCCGTCATATTTTGCAGCCCACAGTTCAATCTGCGAATTCATCAAATCGATGTTGGTGGCGCAGGCATTTTCCTTTGCGGTTGAGGCGCTTTCCGTAATTCTCGGTATAGCTATCGCAGCCAATGCACCAAGAATCAGCACCACAATCAGCAGCTCAATCAGCGTAAAACCTTTCCGCAAATTCATTGTTATCTCCTTTCCGAAACCGAAAATCTATAAATCGACCCTGCCCTTTAAAGTATAATAACGATTCGGCACTAAAACCGTGCCGCTTTCATAAAATCACGCCTTACTTTAAATGAGCCGTATAATCGAACATTGGCAGATATATGGCAAGCAGTATAAGTCCTATAACAGCGCCCATGCCCAGTGTAAGAACAGGTTCAAGTTTTATAAGCAGCGAGTTAACCATTTGCTCAATATCTTTTTCGAGAAAATCGACACCTTTGTTGAGCATCTGTCCCAGCACACCTGCCTGCTCTCCGGAGTCGGCAAGCTGAATAATAATCGGCGGGAAGATTTCGTGTTTTTCGAACGACTCAGCCACGCCGTTTCCCGCCTGTACCGACTTTTGCACATCGAGACTTATCTGCGACATTTTTTCATTGTTTGCAACAAGACTTGCTACCTGAAAGGCCCTTATTATCGGCACGCCGGTTGAAATCAGCATGGCAAAACTTCTGATAAAATGCGACACGGCCACCAGTCTGTTAAGCTTGCCGAATATCGGCATTACAAACTTAAAATGGTCCCACCCACTCTTGACGAATCTATTTTTTCGTATGTACCTGTAGACAATCGGCATGATATCCACCAGCAAAATCAAAAACAGCCACCACTTTCTTACAATGATGCTGAGGATAACCAGCAGCTGTGTGGGGCCCGGCAGAGGTACGCCGAGCTGCCGATATATCTTTGAAAATACGGGTACGACAAAAGTCACCAGTGCCGTGACTATTGCAAAACACACAATGACGACAATAGCCGGATAGGTGAGAGCACCACTGAGCTTATTTGCCAAATCCGCCTTCTTCTCAAGATATTTCGCGCTTATTTCAAGGTTTTCAGCGAGTTTCCCGCCGGATTCTCCCGCCTCAATCATTCCCAGAAAGAAATCTGAAAACACATGGCGATACTTGTCAAACGCATTCGTCAGGGATGACCCGCTCTCTATGTTCTTTCTTATATCGCTGATAATGAATCTCAACGACCTATTATCAGTCTGTTTTCCAAGCGTATCGAGGCACTGCACAATTGTGAGTCCTGCTCCACACATGCCGGCAAATTTGTATGCGAACGCAACGACGTCGGCTCGTCTTACTCTCATGCTGCCGGGCTTGATTACTCTCTTTCTCTTTGCATGCACAAGATTGTAGCCGATTTTGGATAGTTCCTGCTTCAGCGCTGATATCCCGCTGACATCTTCGTACATGCCTCTGAAAATCTCCCCTGCTTCATCTTGAGCTGTATATTCATAAACTGCCATTATTCCACCTGCATATCAATCACTCGCCACAATTCTTCAATGGTGGTGGTCTGCGAAACAATCTCTTCGATACCGTTTGTCTTTAAGGTTTTCATTCCCTCTTTTATCGCTTGTTCCTTAATTTCGGTATCGCTTCTGCCTTCGATTATCATTTTTCGTATCTGTCCGGATACGGTCAGAATTTCATATATAGCCTTTCTTCCCATATAACCTGTTTTTCCACAGTTGTCACAGCCGGTGTTTCTTGCAAGTAAAAGTTCTTTGGATTTCTGACCGGCACCTGTGAGGATTTTTTTGTGCTCTTCAGTTGCGGTGTAAGTTTCTTTGCACCGGCTGCAGGAGATTCTTACAAGTCTTTGTGCCACTACCCCCAAAAGAGATGAGGCGAGCATAAACGGCGGTATTCCGAGGTTTACAAAGCGTGATATAGCTCCTGCGGCATCATTTGTATGAAGTGTCGACAGCACAAGATGCCCTGTCATAGCGGCGCTGACGGCGATTTCAGCGGTCTCGAGGTCTCTGATTTCCCCGATAAGAATAATATCGGGGTCCTGCCTCAGTATGCTTCTCAGTGCCGAAGCAAATACAAGGCCTGCTTTGGGATTGACCTGCACCTGCGTTATACCTGCAAGTCTGTACTCGACAGGGTCCTCAACAGTAACGATATTATTTCTGCCTGTATTCAGAAGCTGCAGAAGCGAATAAAGGGTCGTGGTCTTACCGCTCCCGGTAGGCCCTGTCAGGAGTATCATTCCGTAAGGATTTTCAATCAGACTTCGGAACTTTTTGTTATCCCGTTCGCTTGTGGCTATATCATCAAGGTTCCATCGATTGCTGCTCTTATCGAGAATTCTTATAACAATTTTTTCACCTATAACAGAGGGCAGCGATGAGACTCTCAAATCAAATTCCCTGTCCTGGTGTATTGTTGTTATATGTCCGTCCTGCGGCAGTCGTTTTTCTGATATATCCATGTTCGCAAGAATTTTTATATGGCTGATTATCTCCGCCTGTGCAGTTGTGGGGATGTCGAGCTCTTTTCTCAGGATGCCGTCAACCCTGTATCGGACAGTCAAGTCTCTTTCCTGAGGTTCGATATGGATGTCGCTTGCTCTTGAGTCGATTGCCCCGCTTATTATGGAAGAAACGAGGCTGCTTATGGGGTCATCGCTGTCCTGGAGTTTGTCCAATATGCTGGTCTGTTGTTTTTCCTGCTGCTGTTGTTTTTTCAACCTCATCGAGGCGATAGTCTGCTTTGTAACATTCTGCACGTTGAAATGATATCTTATGGCAGCTTTAATGGCATTCGGCGTAGCAGCCTGCGGAACAACCTTACAGCCCGTTCTCATTTCAATCTGGTCTCTTGCAGCAAGATTCATCGGCGAACTCATCGCGACATACAACTTATCACCCTCTGCCCGAAGCCCTATCAGGTTATGTTCGCTGGACAGTTCGTAAGGAATCAGATGAGCCGCTATGGGGTCAACCATATCCGGGCTGAGTATTACAAATTCTATTTTCTGGTCTGCTGCAATAATTCTGCCGAGCTGCTCATCGCTGACGAGATTATTTTCCTTAAGCAGACTAATTATGCTTTTCCCGCTCTCGGCGGACAGCCTTTCAAGCTCATTGAGCCCGGCTTCGTCAAGGACACCGAGACGCTTTATTGCTTCTAATGTTGTATTGCCTGTTTTGTTAGTCGTCATAGTTTGTCTCTATAGAGTTTGAGCGTATATCCCAAATCGTCAAAAACCCCTTGTCTCTTAACCATACCCTGTGTTTTCGAGCATCAGGAAAAGACCGATAATGTAAAGCCGGGAGTCAAAAACTCTTGCGCTCTCGATTTAAATTGTGCCGGGCTGCTTTTCGGTAATTTTCCGCTTCGTCGTTGTCGATAATCGAATCGGATAAGTTTTTTTGAAGGATACTCTATGTTCGGTTTGTTTAAGACAAAGAAGAAAACAGCAAATGCAACGATTTTGGTTGTTGACGACGAAGCAGACCTTCTGAGTACAATCCAAGCCCGTCTGAAATGGAAGAAATTTAACGTTCTTACCGCATTGAACAGTCGTGAAGGTCTTGAAATTGCGGCATCTAAAAAGCCCGATTTGATACTTCTGGACACCAATATGCCTGTGATGAACGGCCTTGAGATGCTGGCACAGTTGAGAGAAAATCCCGAGCTTAAGAACACCCCTGTCATTATGGTCACGGCTGTCTGTGAAGCCCATGACATAGCGGCGGCAAGTTCATTCGGTATAGTCGATTATATAACAAAGCCATTTGATTTTACCGAGCTGACTGAAAAGATTTCGGAGATACTCTATAAAAAATGAATCAGCACAATACTGACACTCAAAAAACATCCGAAGTGTCCATTGAAGGTCTTATCGAGTGTAAAAGAAAAAACCTCGAAGCGATTTTCGATGCTGTTCCTGTTGGCCTTTTGCTTGTCGACGAAAATTTAGTCCTCATAAGGGTAAACGATACGATTCGCAAAATGACCGCCAAAGACTATACTGAAATTATAGACAGGTCCATTGGCGAGGCGTTCGGCTGCCCTGCGATAACAATGGAAAGAAAAGCCTGCGGTCTCGGCTGTAACTGTCAGAGCTGTCCTTTAAGACAAAACATACAGAAGGTCTTTGAAACCTCACAACCCCTGTATAAACTTGAATTTCAGAGCAATATCCGCTTCCAGAACAGGCAGGAAAAGCCCTGGTTTTCGATGAGTATTGAGCTGGTTATAATCGAGGATAAAAGATATGCGGTGGTATGTCTTAACGACATTACCGACAGGAAACTTGCTGAGGAAAAGCTTCTGGAGATGATGGAAATGAAGTCTCAGTTTATCTCGACGGTTTCGCACGAGCTTCGAACCCCTCTGACAGCGATTAAGGAAGGCATAAATACTGTCCTTGACGGCATTGCAGGCAGAGTAAAGAAAAAACAGAAATACTTTCTGGAAATTGCCAAAAGGAACATTGACCGTTTGAACCTTCTGATTAACGAAGTGCTTGACTTTCAGAAACTGGAGACCGGCAGAACAAAAATCGACCTTGCCTCCCACAATATAGCCGATACAATCCGCGAGGCTGCCGATACAATGTCTCTTGTCGCAAAGAAGAACAAAATAAACCTGGTTGTCGATATTGCTTCAGACACCGGCCAGGTTGTCTTCGACCGCAACCACATAATCCAGGTGTTGACAAATCTTCTGAGCAATGCGATAAAATTCACCCCCGAGGGCGGCAGGGTTTCTCTCGAAGTCATACGCCAGCAGAATGAAATCGTAATTACGGTATCCGATACGGGTATGGGTATACCGAAAGAGGATTTGTCGAAGATATTCGAGAGATTTTACCGCGTAAAAAGGCCCGGCAGGGAAATCCATGGTACCGGTCTTGGTTTGCCAATTGTGGCTCAGATTATCAGCCAGCACGGCGGACGGATTTCAGTTGAAAGCGAACCTGAGAAGGGAACAACTTTTACTGTTTATCTTCCGACCAATCCGGTTCAGGATGAACCTGATATCGCTGCCAACGAGACACTTGAAAAGACTATTATGGGCGAATAAAAAAATCAGCCGGCAGCTCCTGCCTGCTGCCGGCCCTTCATCTTCTCCCCTGCAAGCAATAACAGGGCTCCACCTTTTTACATTAAGGATTCCGGGGACCAGGCCCTCGATGCCGGTGGTGTTGATTTATCCGTGGTATTCCGAATAATCTTTTTTTACAGCCTATATAAGCCCCTGCCGCCATGATTATGAGAGTATGCGGTTCCGGCACAGGCTCTGGCGAAGGCTCTGGTGGTGGCGACGATGGTAGCTCTGGTGATGGCGACGATGTTGCTGAGTCATCGCTTTTTCCGCCTCCCCCACCCCCTCCTCCTGAACCGCCGATAATGTCAACGCGTCTTATAAGGTTCTCCGGTCCTGAGCTTACTGCCGCACTGTCGCCGGGCAGCTCATACTTATCCCATTCAAAAACCGCTATAACTATCTTTGGTCCGTCAACCGCCAGCATTGTGCAGTTTGCCGTCGGGTCGCTGACGTCTCCCAGCCAGTAAATAAAATGCCATCCGGCTTTGGCAACGGTTGTTAGTGTTACTGTTTCATTTACGCTGAATGTATGAACACCTATCCCGGGTTCGATTTCTCCTGCTCCGACAGGACTTTCCTCCACGAGCACTGCATAATTACTCCGTGCAAAACATGCCATACCCAATGCAAGGATGCAGCAGATTGTCAGGCCCAGAGGTTTCATTTTGTCCCCATTATTTTTTCGCAGGTTTTTTTGACCCCACAGTATTTTTGTTTTTATTCCTTAATGCCAATAATGCCGGCATAATCATCACGATTGTTGCCGGTTCCGGCACAACTGGCGTCGGCAGAGCACCCATACCGCACAATCCTCCGCCGCTGACGGTTCCAAATCCGATAGTCGGCGAATAAATGGAAGTGAATATCAGGACATCCGACCACTGTCTGGGATTGAGATTCTGACCTGCGAATACGAAGCCCGCACTTTGAGCGAAGATTTTTGAAAGCAGTGGTTCGACGCCGGTCCCGGGGTTGTAACCATATGTATCATCGGTGTAAATGGTACTGACTGTCGCTGGGCTGATGATTCCAACCGAAAAGAAATCGACAGCGACATCGGATTTAAGGCTGTTGAAAATCTGATATGCGTATATGTATTCATTGCCGCTCGTAAGGTCGTTGCCTGAATATGTTCCTGGTGCATAGACTGCGTATTCGACATCAGCTTTCAACTCGACACCTGACTGTATGACATTTATTGATATTCTGCCTGTGTATCCTGTCATTGCTGCCAGGTCGCTATAGAGCGAAGCATCTGCGCAGGCTGCAAAAACAACCGCACAGGCAAGAAGAAAAATTGTTTTTGCCCCTATATTTTTCACAAATCTAACCTCATTTACCCATCGCTTATCAATGCGCGCGGAATCTCTCTGTCACAATTAGCGTTTTTACCCCATTAGGTTTTTGCCGCAGAAAACAGGAAAAAACTCTGCAGCCATGGCAATAAAATGTGTAACGAAATCGACAGTAGCTTACTCAAAGAAGATGGCACTAATACCCCACTTAAGAAAGTTTTTCACTTAATGTTATTAAAGCAAAAAAAGTGCCAAAAGTCAAGTAAATTTTGCCTATTTTAACACAAAATAGCCCTTTGTCCGGTAAAAATGAAGGCTTTGGCAATACACAGCCAAAAGTGAACAGTATGAGGATTAAAAAAAAATTAAAATCTGGGGCGACCAAGGAACATCATATCCATCAATAATAAAGGACTTTTACCTGCTAAAGTCATCCTTTTTGCACAAATCTTTTGATATTGCGGATGGCCTGACGGAGACGATTTTCGTTTTCGACAAGGGCGATTCTCGTATAGCCTTCGCCGTTTTCGCCGAACGCCCTGCCCGGTGCAACCACGACATTTGCGTATTCCACCAAATCCATTGCAAAATCGATACTGCCTTTGTCTTTTAATTGTTCATCCGGCACTCTTGCCCAGACGAACATCGAGGCCCGCGGTTTTTCAACCTGCCAGCCGATACGCGAAAGTCCCTCGCAGACAACGTCTCTGCGCAACTGATATTTTTTGTTCTGCTCTTCGATGTCTTTGTCGCATTGCCGCATTGCGATTATGCTTGCAATCTGAACAGCCTGGAAAATTCCATAATCGTAATAACCCTTTATTGTCGCAAGCGCATCTATCATTTCCTTGTTTCCTGCAGCGAATCCGATTCGCCAGCCTGCCATATTGTAAGGTTTGCTCATCGTGGAAAATTCGACGCCGACATCTTTTGCTCCTTTTGCCGATAGAAAGCTCGGTGCCTTATAGCCGTCAAAGCAGGTCTCTCCGTAAGCAAAATCGTGGATAACCGCTATATTGAATTTCCTGGCAATGTCAACAACGGTTTCGAAATATCCGATATCATCAACGGTCATTGCGGTGGGATTATGCGGGAAGTTCAGTATCATCATTTTTGGGCGCGGATAGAGTTTCTCGCAAGTCTCTTGAATGTTCTTCAAAGACGCCTGAGTATTTCCCAGCGGCACGGTAACAATGTTAGCGCCGGCAAGCGCCACAGCGTATATATGTATTGGAAACGCAGGGTCTGCCACAATTGCGGTATCGCCGGGGCCGAGCATAGCAAGACACATATGGCTGAAGCCTTCTTTTGAACCGATGCAGGCGAGAACTTCGTTATTGGGGTCGAGCTCGACATTCCATTTTCTGGCGTATTTTAAGGCGACTTCTTTTCGCAGGTTGAAGATTCCTCTGCTTGCGCTATACCTCTGATTACGCGGGTCCTGTACGGCTTCACACAGTTTATCAATAATGACCTGTGGAGTAGGGTCAGACGGGTTTCCCATACCAAGGTCGATGATATCGATTTGCTGCTGCCTTTTGGCCAGTTTAAGAGCGTTTAGCTTGCCGAAAAGGTAAGGCGGCAGTCTTTTTATCCTTTGTGCAGGTTCTATCTTAAATTCTTCCATTTTTTACAACTCGCTTCCTTTTCCCTTTTCCCTTTTTACGTTTTCATCGAATCCAGTTCGATAAATGCTATTGGCAAAAATACGAAAATTGGCAGCCATGCCCACAATTCCGGCAGCGACCTGCCGGCGATTATCACTTCCGAGGCAAGGATTTTAGACACGAAGGCTATTATATAGCATAGTCCTGTCAGAACAAAGCTGATAAAGACAGCGGATTTAAGAGTTTTCGGGTCCCTGCAAACAAGGACTGGCAGAGATATCATGAGCATAACCAGATTAATTATTGGGTCTGTGAGTCGGAAGTTTTTCTGTGCATAGAGTCTTGCAAGGTCTTTTGGATTCTGCCGAGCAAGTCTGACAAGGTCGTATGAGCTGAGCAGGTCCATATTAGCTGATTTTCGTCTGACCGGGATATCTTTCGGCGTAAGGTCGCTTGGGAAAGACTTTATTGTTTCGTATGGTCTGTCTGCCAGTTCTCTTGAGACCTTTAGAAACACCCCGTTATCGAGAATCCACGACCTCGTATCGAGGTCGTAATATGCCGAATCAGCCTTGATGATGCCTGTAACGTCGAACAATCCCGAACCCTGTTTTCTTGAGCGCGTGATTATTGTCGGCATGATAATGGTCGCATCTTTAACCTTGAACTGCGGTGAGCTGAACAGATTTGCATTTGCGTCGCTGATGAACCACATATCGTAAAAGAGTGTTGCATCGACTGCGTCGTGTGCGCGGACAAGTTTATCCGCCATTGGCGGAATGAAAAATTCCTGGTCGATTACCTGCACACCGGTAAAAGCCAGTGCAAGAAACAGGATTGGCGCGATTACGCGCTTGAGGCTTACTCCCGAAGCCATAATCGCGACAAGTTCGTTGTTTTTCGTCATCTTTCCCAGCGAGAACACCGCTGCGACAACGGTTATCATACCTGCAAAATCCCTGAAGTACAGAAAGCTGTGCCTGCTATAGTATAATGTGACATTCCAGAGCACCGCAAGCCAGGTAAGTTCTGCATGTTCTGTAAATTCATCGAGATTCACAAACAGGTCTATCATTATGCGAAGCCCCATCAGCACGGCAAATGCAATCACATAACCTGTCAGAAAATTTTTCGTTACATATCTATCAAGTGTTTTCATTTTACTTTTTTAATTTTTGAGCATTTTCCTGTAAAGCACAAGGGCAAAAACGGTTAGAATCGCCAATCCTGCCCACATAAAGCTGACGCCAAGGTCAGCTCCTATTACAGAGCGCTGGTTTTGCGTTATATTTTTCCCCATCATAATAAATACAATCAGTGCCGCAGCAGGGATTGAGCTTATCCCGAAAGCCGTAAGCAGATGTCCTCCCCTGAATCTGATACCCAGACCGATACCGATGAGTATGAGCGTAATGCAGCCGATGCCGAAAATCAGTCTTGAATGAATTTCCGCCTTGATTTCAAAAAGCGTTACTCTGATTTTTCTGTTGAGTTCTTTTATAAGCCCTGTAAGTTGTGCCGAAGGCCGCAAGATATATTGATGCTTTCTTGCGGCATCTATAATATCTTCTCCGAGTTTCGCCGATACGGAGTTCGGCAGAACGATATCCTGTGCAGTATATCTTGGTTTTATGTATTCAATGCCGTGGTCGAGCCAGATGGCATTTGGAAACGTAACGATAAGTATCGTGCTTGGCCTGGTTTCCGTCTCCGCCGAAAGCTGTATATAGAGTTTCTGCCCCCGGTAGCTTTTTATAAGTTCTCCGCTGCTTCTGTCGTATTCGAAGAGCACAACATCGCCTGCAAGTTCTATCTGGTCGCCAGCGGGAGAAAGCAGACAATCCTTTGCCGTCAGGCGCAGCTGTTTTTCGTTATTGTAAAGCTGGTAGAAATTATCTTTATCCGCACTTATGGTATTTTTTATTTCTTCGGCCAGCATCTCGATAGTCAGCCTCTCGTATGCACTCCACGCACACAGTGCGACCGGATAATAGCTAATGGGCGAGGCCTCGATGGCGTTCATCTGTTCAATTTTCTGAAATTTGACACTGTCTTTCATCAGTGATTCAAATTCTCCCCTCACCGAAATCACCTTGAAGAAGGCTCCGCCGTGCTCATCGAACTGAAAGGCGTTCCTGGCAAATACCTTTACTTCGTTTGACCTTTTGGTGCTGTCGAAATTTAAGGTTGCAGCCTCAGCGGTGATTAGTTTTTTGTTTTTACCTTTGGTGGTGTCCATAATAACGACGCCGAACAGGCTGGAGCTTTCCGGGTCAGCGGCGTCGGCGTAAATTCTGAACCCCCCTCCCGGCAGACAGTAATATCCCTGCCTGTATATATTCCTGAAAAGAATCTGTTTGGCGTCAGCTTTAATGGCTTTTTCGGCGAGGTGGACATAAGCCGGCACAACATGGAAGCTCAGGATTAGATTTGCGATAGCGACTATGATTGCCAGTATAAGCCCCGGATAAACGAGCATTGCAGGGCTGATTCCGCTCGCTTTGCATGCGTCGAATTCGTTATCAGCAGCGAATCTTCCGTAAACGAACGAGGTTGCAAACAGTGCCGCCACCGGCAGAACGAACGTCAATGTAATGGGCATAAAGTAGCACAGCAGATCCATCACCTGTTTTGGGCCGACTCCATATTCCTGAATGGGCCGAAGTAAGCTTCCCAGGCTCAGGATTACCGACAGAGCCAGTGTCGCCAGCACAAAGACCCTGACAAGTTCTCGAAAAAGGTATCTGTGAATAACAAAAACCATAATATTTCCGCCCTTATTTTCGTCAAACTTGCCGTTTTTGCAACAAAAATAGTCCCGCACCTTCTTTTTTTAAAAATATATTATTTGATAAAATCAATATTTAGAAGGTGCGGGATTCAGCCTGATTCATCCCGTTAGAGACAAGGCATCAAGGTTGCCTGACGGCCGCTAAGTGCGGCCTGTCTCTAACGGGATTCATTTTAATTGACCTTGCAGGCAGACAAGCGTAAACTTTACCCCGTGAGATTGACCCGCCGCAGATGGGTAAACTTTGCCCCGTTTGAACCCGTTAGATAATTTCGTATATAATGGGTTAGATAATTTTATATCTAATGGGGTTATATCTCACGGGGTAAACCCTTTATGTCTGCAAAACTGATAATAAATGCTGATGATTTCGGACTTTGTAAGGGCGTCAATAAGGCTGTCATCGAGGCTCACACTACCGGCGTTCTTACCAGTGCTACCATTATGGCCAATATGCCTGCATCAGATGAGGCAATAGAGCTGGCCAAAAAGACACCGACTCTCGGCGTCGGCGTCCACTTAAATGTCACGGACGGAAAACCGCTCTCTTCGGACAGCGCCGTTGAACCGCTGCTTAACGACGGCGGCGAATTCAAATACTCCGCCTATAAACTTGCGTTCAAAATCCTTACGAACAAAAAAATCCTAAAGGCCGTTGAAGTTGAGCTTGCCGCTCAGATAGCGTTTGTTCTCGACAGAGGCATTAAGCCGACTCACCTGGACTCACATAAACACTTCCATTTGTTTGGTCCTGTGTATAGAATAGTATGTTCTCTGGCTGCCGACTTTGGCATTGGCGCGATTCGCTGGCCGTGGGAGCCGGCTACTGTCTGCTTCGGCGATTGGCCGAAGGTCGATTTTATGGACAAAGCCCGTTCCTTTTTGGCAAGGCAGATGGCTCTTAACTGTCAGAAGCTTAACAGACAGTTCATAAAAAACGATGTTTTTTTCGGCATAGCCCATACCGGCAGGATAGACGATGCCTTCTGGTCTGAAATCGGCAGAACGCAGTTCGTCGGAGTGGCCGAGGTAATGACCCATCCGGGTTATCTGGAAGGTCTGTGCAAAACTCGGCTGGTCGAGCAGCGCAAAATTGAGCTTAAATGGCTCTGTGCTCCTTCGACAAAACAGATTCTCGCCGAGGCAGGTCTGGAGCTTGTACACTATGGTAATATTGACCCCCACACCAATGTATAGGTGCAGGGGAAAGCATTTAAGGAAAAAAATGAAAACGAAATATTTAGCCCCACACCAATATATTGGTAGAAGGGGAAAAAATATATTAATGTAAGGGGAAAATTAAAATGAAATCTCTATCAAAAAACAATTTGCATTGGTGTGGGGCTGAATCAAAAAGACAGTTTACATTGGTGTGGGGGTTGACAAGGATAAAGAATGACCCAAACAGGCGTCAAATATTCGGTTGTTGTGCCTTTGTATAACGAGCAGGCGGTGGTGGAAGAACTCTATCAGCGTCTTACAAAGGTAATGCAGCAGACAAATGAAAGTTACGAGCTTGTCCTCGTCGAAGACGGCAGCAGTGATTCAACGCTTGAAAAACTCAAGGCCATTGCCCAGGAGGACGAGCATGTTGTTGTTGTGCAATTGCGTAGGAATTTCGGCCAGACTCCTGCCCTTGCCGCCGGCTTTGACCATGCTCGCGGCGAAATTATTATCAGTATGGACGGCGACCTGCAGCATCTGCCAGAAGAGATACCTGCCTTTCTGGAAAAAATCGACGAAGGCTATGACGTTGTCAGCGGCTGGCGCGAAAAGCGGGTTGACAATCTCATTATGCGTAAGATTCCCAGCCGTGCGGCTAACTGGCTTGCATCGAAGGTCAGCGGCGTTGACATTCACGATTTCGGCACAACCTTCAAGGCTTATCGTCATCAGATAATTCAGGATGTCCGGCTATACGGCGAGATGCACCGTTTCATACCGGCTCTTGTTTCTTTCAGCGGCGCCAAAGTAATCGAGATACCCATAACAAACATTGATCGCCCTTCAGGCAAAAGCAATTACGGCATTTCGCGAACATTTCGGGTTGTGTTTGATTTGATTACGCTTCGTTTTCTTCTGGGTTATATAACCAGACCTCTTCACTTTTTTGGCAAGGCTGCGTTTTACTGTATTGTTGCTGCTTGTCTGATTTTCGCTTACGTCCTTTTCGATAAGTTTTATTTTAATGTCCCGATTTTTGTCGCTCACGGCCCGTTAAGTGCAGCCGGGATTCTCCTGCTGCTGATAGGTCTTGGTTTTATTTCCACCGGCCTTATCGGTGAAATGATTAGCAGGGTGTATTTCGAAGCTACCGACCGAAAAATCTATGCCGTCAGAAATATTTACAGGAAGGTGCGGGATGAAAAAGAATAAAAATCCTTTGTTAGGCTGGTTTTGGCTGGCGGTAATAATCCTGTCTATCGTAAGCCTGGTAAGGCATTTTCACATAAAGAATTTTCATATAGTAAAGCCTGATGTTCTTTACACCAGCGGTCAGCCGCGAGGTATGGATTACACACGTCTTTTATATAAGTATCATATAGCAACGTTTCTCAACATCCGCAGTGTTGCTGAGCATCGCGAGCTCAACTGGCATAATGAGGAAATTACCTGGATGAGGGATAACGGCGCAAAATATATAGAGCTTCCGATAGAAAGAAACTTCCCGGATGATGATTTTCCTGATACAGAAGAATCCCGAAAATTTCTGGAAATAATGAGCCAAAGCACCAATTTGCCCGTACTCTTGCACGACAGCAGCGGCAAAAAAAGAGTTTCATATCTTGCGGCGGTATGGATGTTAAAGTCCGGGGGCTTTAATTTGCAGCAGACGATTGACAAGGTTCAGCAGATAAAGGGCCAGCCGCTTACCGACCGGGAGATGGAATTTTTGCAATCAGTTGCAAAATAACCCCAGTTAAAACTCTCAAATCTTCAATTTTAAATCTTAAATTTCTCTTACTTCCCCAGTGCTTCCAGTGCTTCTATTACCTCCGGCACATGCATATATGCCGGCCCCCCGCCCATCACCACGGCTACTGCTGCCGCTTCGAGAATTTGTTCTTTGCCTGCTCCTGCTTCGAGGCATTTCTTGACATGCGCCCTGATGCAGGGCGAACAATTAAGGGCAACGGCGATTCCGAGTGCTACAAGTTCTTTTTCCCGCAGGCTCAAAGCTCCGTCAGTCATAATCTTGCCAAAAAGCGAGCCGAATCCTGTTGTTACAGCCGGCATATCCTTCTTCATCTTTTCCATTTTTCCGCCGATTCTTTCGTAAAAGTCCTTTGCATCAGACATCTTTCTTTTCTCCTTTTGCCTTTTTCCTTTTTACTTTTTCTATCCCATTCTTGTCAGAATATTGCGGACAAATCCAGCAAGCACTTTTTTGGGCACATCCGCCAGTTCAGGCTCCGGCTTTTCTGCACGGAGTATATTTTCCAGTATCGCCTTTGCCTGGCTTTTGTAGGGTACAATTTTGTCGGCAGTTGTTTGTGCCTCATCGAGCCGGCCGTCTGCCATTTGTCTCAGATATATTATTATTCGAACGGTCAATTGTTTCTCGTCGATTTTTGCGCCTTGGGCCGGTCCAGGCGGCGTTTCTGTCTGGTGCAGCAGTACGCCGGTAACGTTATGTGTCTCACGCATTATTTGTTCGTATTTCGTCTCTTCGTCCTCGTCAAGCGGTGCGAGCTTGAGTTCTTCTTCACCATCTTTTTTCGGCATAGGTATATAGCATTTGTGGTTGCAAAACGGACATTTTCCCCATTTGCCGCCCGCATTATCCGGAGCCGTAATTTTTTTCTTACAGCTTTCGCAGTGGAACGAAATTGACATTTTACAGCCTCCTGTTTTCTATTTATCCGCCTACGGTGGATTGTTTATATTCTGCCGCAACTTCCGTGGTAATCCCGCCTCGCGGCGTAAATCTCGAAGTAACTTTCATCCATCTCGGCTTCGCAGCAGCGGCAAGGTCGTCGAGAATCTGGTTTGTCAGCGCTTCGTAGAAGATTCCTTTGTTTCTGTAGCTATGCATATAGAACTTAAGGCTTTTAAGTTCGATGCATTTTTTATCGGGGCAGTATTCGATTGTTATCGTCCCGAAGTCCGGCTGGCCCGTTTTTGGACAGAGACTTGTAAATTCCGGGCACGATATTTTAATCGAATATTCACTGCCGGATCGCGGATTGTCAAAAAGTTCTATCTTCGCTTCGTTCATCTTCTGTCCTGTTTTTGCATTTGTTAAAAAATCACAGGCCATTATAATAATATAAGTCCCTGATAATGGCAAGTGGAGTCATTTTAATTTATGGCAGGAAAATTCAAAAAAGCCGTGGTTTTGCTCAGCGGCGGCCTCGATTCGGCAACAACGCTGGCAATCGCAAAAAACAGAGGTTTTAAATGTTGTGCCCTGACGTTTCGCTACGGCCAGCGACACAGCATTGAGGCCAAGGCCGCAAAAAAAGTCGCAAAATCTATCGGTGCGATTCAGCACAAAATTATTGATATCGACCCCTCGGTATTTGCAAATTCCGCCCTGACTGACATGTCAATCAAAGTGCCGCTAAACAGGAATATCAACTCTTCAGAAATACCTGTTACCTATGTACCGGCAAGGAACACAATATTTTTAAGCTGCGCCCTTGCCTTTGCCGAGTCGATTAGCGCGTATGACATTTTTATTGGCGTCAATGCCACCGATTACAGCGGCTATCCCGACTGTCGGCCGGAATATATCAAAGCCTTCCAGATGATGGCCAATCTCGCCACAGCAGCCGCCGTGCAGAAAAAAGGACACTATAAAATTCATACACCGATAATAAAAATGACAAAGGCTCAAATTATAAAAACAGGGATGCGTCTTGGTGTGGATTATTCTCTGACTCATAGTTGTTACAATCCTGATAAAAATGGAAAACCCTGCGGTAGATGTGATTCCTGCCGCCTGAGACTTAAGGGTTTTGCCGAAGCAGGATTCAAAGACCCGCTTAAATATGCACAGCGCCAAAATTAATATCTCTGAAATCTTTTATTCGATTCAGGGTGAAGGCCTTCTTGCCGGCCAGCCCAGCGTATTTGTAAGGCTCGCAGGCTGCCCATTGCGCTGCAAATACTGTGATACTGAGTACGCTCTTAATTCAAGTGCAGGAACAAAAATGTCAATCGACCAGGCAATAGAAAAAACAATGAAGTATTCGCCGGCTTATGTTGTCATCACCGGTGGCGAACCGATGATTAGTCCGCAGATTTCTCTGCTTTGCCAAAGGATAAAAGAGCACAATATTCACCCCGCACCTTTTGTACCAGACTCTAAAGATGACCAGAACACTGGCACAAGTGCCGAAACATATCGGCTGTTACGGTCCGACGAACAGAACAAAAGGTGCGGGGTCCATATCACCATTGAGACGGCAGGGATTAAATACGTTGCGAATCTGGCCTGTGACCTGATGAGCATCAGTCCCAAGCTTTCAAATGCTTATGATAACGGGCAGAACAAAAACAGATATTTGAAAATCGACCGGCTCAAAGAACTTACAGCAAATTATAATTATCAGTTAAAGTTTGTGATGGAAAAAATAGAGGATATTTCTGAAGTTCATCAAATTCTTAATGACTTAAAAGGTGTTGACCCCGCACCTTCTGGTTCATTAGATTTAATACAGAGAAGGTGCGGGGTTGACCGTTCGAAGGTTTTGCTGATGCCCCAGGCGAAAACCGTCTCCGAGTATCTCAGATATAGTCCGCTTATAGTCGAACTATGCAAAGCCAATGGTTTTATTTTCAGTCCTCGTCTGCAGCTCTGTTTTCCCGACCAAAAATAATCTTGATTCTGTTTCTCTTTACGGTATTATGAAGTTTCAGCCTTGCCCAGGTGGCGGAATTGGCAGACGCGCCAGCTTGAGGGGCTGGTGAGAGCAATCTCGTGGAGGTTCAAGTCCTCTCCTGGGCAGTTATCGAAAAACTTGAGGAGCACTCTCGGCAGATAATGTTTGTTTTGAAATTTGATAATTTGAATTTGGAATTTGTTTCGGATTTAGTGCTTAGGATTTCGGATTTTTTCTTACTTCGCTCTCGATATATACGAGCCGTCTTCAGTGCTGATTCTTAAAACTTCTCCGACCTCTATAAACGGCGGCACTCGCGTTTTGAGTCCCGTCTCCAGCGTAGCATCTTTCATTTGATTTGTCGCAGTAGCCCCTCTGGGCTGTGGCGTAGTCTCCGTTACCGCCAGTTCCACAACTTTCGGCAGGTCTATTGACACTATTTTTTCGCCGTGCAAAAGCGCCACGACTTTGGAATCCGGCCTGAGATATTTGTCCGAATCGCCAATCATTTCTTTTGGCAGCGTAATCTGGTCGAAGCTTTCTGTATCCATCAGGACAATTCCCGTCCTGTCGGAGTAAAGGTATTGCATTTCGCGCTTATCGAGAAATGCCTGTTCTATTTCCTCTGTGGAGCGCAGCCTTTTTTCGAACATTACGCCATCCTGTACGGAGCGTAGTCTGGCCTGCACGAACGCCCGCAGGTTCCCCGGCGTAACATGCACCGCCTGAAAGCAGATACACAGTTTCCCGTCGATTACCGCTCCCATTCCAGGCCGTAAATCACTTGCCTTCACTATAATCCCTCAAATAAAACCCTGTGAAGCTCCATAGTTCGGCGAAACCCGCCGAAGCATACCCTCCTTCGCCAAGGCTTCCAGTCTTCGTAGCCGAAGCTACTTCGGCGGAGTAGGCACGGAGGGTTACCCTTTTCGCATTCATCCACGGGTTTACACCCGTGGCTTTCTGCGAAGGCGGGCAAATCCTGTTTATAAAACAATTAGCAGAGACAATATACTTTGATTTTACTGATTGGTCAAGCGCAGAATCACTGCACTTACGCCCCGCGTAAAACGACGAACGAAACGAGCCTCGCAACCGCAACCGTATAACGTTGCTATTCTATTTCCAGTACAACCCGGAAGCCTATAATCGGCTGATTATCTTTCGGCCAGCGGTGGTTTCTGTCTGCAGAACGGCATTTATAAGCATTTTCATACCACGCACCGCCTCTCATTACCTTGGCCTTTCCTTCCTGCGGCCCCTTGGGGTCGATAGACGCCGTTACTTTGTAGTAATCCTCATCGTAAATGTCGCTGCACCATTCCCACACATTCCCGTGCATATCATACAACCCAAAAGCATTAGGCGGATAAGACCCGACATCGGTTGTCCTGTCTAAATACGCTCCGACAATACCATCTGCATAAGGCTTCCTCGCATCATAGTTGGCAAAATCCGAATCGAGCGTAGTTCCTGTATTAAACGCGCTGGTTGTCCCAGCCCTGCATGCGTATTCCCACTCAGCTTCTGTAGGCAGCCGGAATTTCAAGCCCGTCTTGTCGGACAGTTTCTTTAAGAACCGGCAGGCCTCATACCAGTTGACATTTTCGACCGGCAGTTTATCTCCGCCGAACTTGCTGTTATTTTCATTCATAATAACCCTGTATTGCAGCTGGGTTACTTCGAACTTTCCCATATAGAATGATTTTGTCAGTTTGATATGATGCTGTCCTTCATCTTCATCTCTTTTTAATTCACTTGCCGGCGAACCCATCTCAAACTGGCCTGCCGGAATGAATATAACGACCATATTTACTTCACTGCCGAGGTCAATGACCTTTTCTAACGGCAAACTGGCGTTAACAGCTGCCTTTTTCTGCTGCACCGTAGCAGCCGATTCTTCCGTCTTAGCCTTCTCGACTGCTATCACAACAGCCGCAATCAACAGAACCATAATCATTGCAATAACCTTTTTCATAACTTGCACTCCTTTATAATTCCCTTGTTTTTATTTCCATTTAAAAAATATATTAAAATGTATCCAATGTCAACGTACCAATTCAAATTCTATAGTAAACTTACCATCCTGAAGCTTCTCATCTAATATTCGGTAATAGGCCGGTTCAGGTTTTGTACCTCCTTGAATGACGATATTCTTTGAAGAACAGACTTCCTCAATTTGTTTTATCATCCAAGGTCTGGCTTCTAATCCTTTGCTTTTTACAGATATATATCCTCTTTGGGTCTTTTCGTCATACACAAGCTCATGCTGTACCGGCACAAACATCTTTGGCGTATTGGGAGATGCTATCTTCTCTACCTTTATCAGCCCTACCTTTATTGAGCTAATCTCATTTGTATCCTGAACGACTTTATCAAGTGATTTATAAGTGTCGCTTTTCCCTTCAGTTTTCGCCAATTTATATTGTCTTTTCAGAGCTTTCTTCTGATATTTATAAACTTTCTTTTCGGCTTTTAGCGTTTTTCTTTCAGTTTCACGGCATATCATACCACTATAAATATCACTGATATCAGGTTTGTCCCGGACACCGTCCATTCTATAGACAATAGTACCTACGCTGTAAGTCGGAGTTGTTTGAGTAATTATAATTCTGGCGATTGAAATTTCATCCTCTGCTTTATAAATGTCGAACTTCATTTTAGGCTTTGCTATGCTGTCGTTTGCATCTATGATAACCTCATCTGTTCCTGCTGTTTTAAGAACGTGAGCTTCTTTGACCCTATTAGATTCTTCACAGCCACAAAGAAATGATATACAAAGGGCAGAAACTAACATTTTTAATAGCATTTTCATATAAAACTCCCGCAAAACCCAAATTGAATTATAGACGTTTCCTGCTGGCAATCAAGGGAAAAATAGTTTTTTAACATAAGGTTTTGTGTGGTAAAATAGCGTAACAGTTAAGATATATCAAGACGGCAGGTCATATACCTGCCAAGCGATTTGAGCCAATGGTTTTATTCACTTAAATAAATCCGCGCAATCCGTGGTTAAAAACGGTGCTGTAACCGTGTTTTGTTTCAGCAAGGCTGATTTTGTCAGCCTGTGGGCAAAGTAAATCGGCTGGCACAAAAGCCCGGCCCTGAGCTTGTCGAATGGGTGGCTTTGAGCACAGCCTTTGCTTTGTCCTATGGACTCCTGACGGAGAACACAAAGGACTCCGCTCATCGGAGGACTTGTTGAAACAAACGGTGCCTGCCCCGTGAGATGCCGTTTCGGCTATCTCATCGGGGTAAATCCGTGTCTGAAAAAAATCTCTGCCTGCCCTGTGAGATGCCGCAGCTATCTCATCAGGGTGTTCTCTATAACTCTGTGGCCAAAAAAATCCGCGAAACTTGTCCTCGCGCAGGAATGTCACCCTCGCGCATGCGCAGGCGGGGATCAGCGTAATCTGCGATTAAACAAAATTCTCTCTCTTTTTCTTTCCAAACTCAATTTATCCTCACACCAATTTACACCTTGATTTACCCTCACACCAATGTAAATTGTTTTTTTGATAAAGAGTTCATTTTAATTTTCCCCTTTACTTTAACATATTTTTCCCCCCACGCTATAGGACATTGGTGTGAGGGTGAACATTTTAAAAACCAGTCCAGACAGTTTTTGATTATTTTGCAAGCCTTGCCCTCACAATACGAATTGGTGTGGGGGCAAAAATCAGTTTAATCAGCGCAATCTGCGGTTAAAAACGGTGCTGTAACCGTGTTTTGTTTCAACAAAGGCGCAGCCGAAAATTCAAGACGGCGGGCCGACGGCAAGTTTACTTGCAAGTAAGGCCTGGCGTTTTGAATTATGGCAATTGCAAACCTGTGGTGAGCTTGCCGAACTATTGCCGTTGAAACAAACAGTGTAAATCTGTGTCTAATTTTTCTTCGTGTTTCTTCGGTTCGGAGCCTGCCCCTGCGAAGGCAGGGGTGGTGAAAAAATCCGTGTCGTCCGTGTAATCCGTGGTTTCTTTCTCCTCATTCTCCCAATAGCACAAAACGCGCAAGCCTGTCCTCGAGTAGTCGGGGATCGTAGTTGCAGATTTTGAACGAAATTCGTAAAATCCGTGGTTAAAAGATACCAAATACCCGAATAACCAAAAGCGCGCAAGTTCGAGTTTGCGAAATTCCTCAAAACTTGCCAAAAACTCAAAAAAACTCCCAAAAAAATTGAAAATCCGTGTAATCTGTGTAATCCGTGGTTAAAACCACCCCAGTTTTTAGCTTAATTTTTAAAACTTGCGCGTTTTTGACCAAAAACTTGCGCATTTGGTCGACAAAATCGTCCATAAGTCTTTTATTTTCTAAAAATGATAAGGACTTACAGCAAAATTTAGAGCGCAAATAAACAACTTACGACGATAATTGACGTAATACGAAACGAGCCTCGCAACCGCAACCGATAACCTTTTTGTGTCATAAGTCCTTTATTTTTTACCGCGGCGTAGCCTTTGCGAAGACGGATCAATTTTTCAATTTTCCCTGCCCCGTGAGATGTTTTCTTTGAAAACTATCTCATCGGGGAATTTTTTAATTTACCCCTCCTTTTGATACCCCCCGACTCTGTGTTCGTCGATTCCTGGCCTGAAAGTAGCATTGTTTCGTGGGGTTTGCAGGATTTTAAATAGAGTCTGGCTCTATCCCCTAAACCCTAACCCCTATACCCTCTTCACTGATTTTGCATTTTACAATTTCGCCTTTCGGCAGCGGTTTATCGCTTTTAATCGCAATTTCGTAGTATCGTTCGCATCTGCCGCGTCCTGAACTTGCCTGCACTGAGCTTTGTCGAAGTGTCGAAGGGCCTGATTTTTTAACTTCATCTTCTATAAGGACTTCTGCAATTTCACCGATGAATTGTTTTTTGAATTTGTCGGCTAATTGTTTTTCAAGTTCGCGCAGAGCCAGTATTCTTTTAGTTATAACTTTTTTATCTATATGGTCTTGCAGTTTAGCCGCTGCTGTGCCGGCTCTTTGACTGTACGGAAAGATATGTATTTTAGAAAAGCCCGCAAGTTTGGCTACTGCAAGGCTTTGTGCAAAATCCTGCACCGTCTCGCCCGGAAAGCCGACGATAATATCTGTGGTTATTGCGGGCCTGTCTAATTGTAAGTTTATGTTTTCAATAGCCTTAAGGAATTCTTTGACGGTATACTGACGATTCATTTTTTTAAGGATTGCTTCTGACCCGGATTGCAGCGATAAGTGCAAATGCGGCATAATGTTAGGAAAACTTTTCATTACATCAAGGAGTCTTTCTGTAACATCGGCAGGCTCAAGTGAGCTTAATCTAATTCTTTTAAGTTCCGGCACTTGTGCCACTTTTTCCAGCAGGATTGCAAGGTTGTTATTTTCGCCGTTTGGCCAATTTTTTCGTCTTACGCTTTCCTGCCCGTAAGCTCCAAGAAAAATCCCTGTCAGGACAATCTCCTTATGGCCTGATTTTACAAGACCTTGCGCTTCGTCTATAACTTTATCCATTGGCTTGAAGGTTATATCCGGTCTGGTTTTTGGAATTATGCAGTATGAGCAGTATCCATCGCAGCCGTCCTGAATTTTCAGGAACGCACGGGTCCTCCCATAGAATTTTTCTATCGTGCCGGTATTTGTTAAGCCACTGTTTTTAAAGGAGTTGCAATCCACACCGCAGGCAGCCAATTCCTGTTTTAAAAGCTTAAACAGCCCCTGAATATCAGCGGCGAAAAGCAGTTTCTCATCAAGATTTTCAAGTTCAGCCGGGGCAGAACTTACAAGGCAGCCTGAAACGAATATTAGCGCTTTTGGATTTTGTTTTTGTGCTTTTCGAACGAGTTGTCTGCTTTTTGCCGATGCTATATGTGTAACGCAGCAGGTATGAATAATGATAACTTCAGCCTGGCTGAAGTTTTGAACGTATAATAAGTTGCAATTAGTCAAAAACTGTATTATCTGCTGAGCTTCGTATTGATTTACCTTACAGCCAAGAGTATCTATGGCAAATGTTTTCATAATATGTTATAATTAAAAATCCTTATTTTTTGACTAAAATTGAAGTTTAAGCGATTTTCGGCAATTTTGCAAAGACGGAGTAGCTGAAAAATGCCGGCAGCAAAATCGGTATGGGCTATCGATATTGGAAATAACTCGTTAAAAGCCCTGCGCCTTCAGCAAACAGGAGAAAATATCGAGGTAATCGGGCTCGATTACATCGAACATCCAAAAATTTTGTCGGGTGAAAATATCACAGAAGATGAAAAAAACCAGATTATGCGCACCACACTCAGCACCTTCGCCGGCAGAAACGACCTGTCAAAAGACCCAATCGCTATTTCCGTTCCGGGACAGACAAGCTTCGCAAGATTCATCAAACTGCCGCCGGTTGACCTGAAACGCGTGCCGGAAATCGTAAAATTCGAGGCTATTCAGCAAATACCCTTTGACATCAACGAAGTCGAATGGGACTGGCAGCTTATGCCAAAAACAGACAGCCCCGATACCGAGGTCGGAATTTTTGCCATAAAAAACGAACTTGTCAGCAAATACCTCGAAAACTTTTCCGCTGAAAACATCAGAATCTCCATCGTCCAAATGGCCCCCATCGCTCTGTACAACTACGCATGGTTCGACAGAAAAGACCTCGACGACGCTGATAAAAACGCCGTCGTACTGCTCGATATGGGAGCAGACAACACAAACCTTGTCATCTGCACAAAAACATCCGTCTGGCAAAGATGCATCCCCATAGGGGGAAACAACTTCACAAAAACCATTGCAGACGCCTTTAAACTAAACTTAGGAAAGGCTGAAAGACTAAAACGAGGCGCTCCTGTGAGCAAATACGCCAGACAAATCTTCCACGCTATGAAGCCGGTCCTGACGGATTTCGGAACCGAAATACAACGCTCTCTGGGATACTACAGCAGCAGCCATAAAAACACAGCCTTTGCAAAAATCATCCTGTTCGGCGGTGGATTGAGACTGCAAGGCCTGAATAAATACCTCCAGCAGACTACACAAATCCCGGCCATAAGGCCCGATGCTTTCGAGAAACTTGTGCCGGCCCAAAACGTCTCCAGTGCCAAACTGCACGAAAATATCTGCGATTTTGCCATCACATACGGCCTCGGCCTGCAGGCATTAAACATTGCAAAAATACAAAGCAACCTCCTGCCGGCAAAAATCGCAAGAAGCATGATGTGGGCCCAAAAAAGCAAATACTTCGTCACCGCCGCAGCTATACTGCTGGCCGTTTCGATACTGGCACTACTCAGAACAAACATCGACCTGAAGATATACTCCGGCAGAGAAGCTCAGAACAAAAGAAATGAAACAGAAAACATTCTCCGATCGGCAAAAAAAGCCGTAAACGACCTCAATAATGAACAGGCAAGAAATGCTGAATACCAAAAAATCATAGAAAAATACATCGATACCTTCAAGTATCGAGATGTCATACCATTGCTTCATGAAATGATTTTTAAGACACTGCCAAACCAGGAAAATAACCCGACCCAGGCAGAACTCTACGAAGCTTACGCCAAAGGAGATATCGAAAAAATCAAGCAAATACCAAGAAACCAGAGAAAACAGGTTTTTATCACAAGTATCGGTATTAATTACGCAGACAGCATTGCTGCTGCACCGCTTGAAGTTGCAAAATCTCAACGTTCCTTCCGAACTACAACCTTTACCCCAGGATATGGAGGCCCTGCCGGTATGCCCGGCGATGAATTCGGCTACGCACCACGCACCACCACAAGAGTTCAGCCTTCTTACAGACAGCCCACACCAACCGCAAGAACTCCCTCACCAGAAACTCTCCATGACCAAAATGACGCAAAAGGGTTTGTCATCGTCATTGAAGGATTCACTCCTTACGAGAAAATCGGAGAACTTATGGACCCGGTAGAAGTAGGAAACGACGAACAAAAATGGGGTGTCATTACACGTATGCTTGACCCGAATCGGTTTTTTGACGGAAACTGCCCATTCGAACTATTCCAGAAGGACAAAATCGAACACTTCAGACTCGAAACAGGGGTCGTCCGTGTGCAGGACCAGCAAATACCGCAGGGTATCGGTATTCAACAAATAGTAACAAGAGTTACCGCAGACGAATCTGCCGCCTCCGACAGCAGAAAAACCACAAGAACACGTTCAACAATGGGTCCGGAAGCCGACCTCGTTGCAAACGAAACAGTACTCGTGGATCCGCTGACAAAAGAAGAAATAAGCAAAATCTTCAATCTCGACGATAAGGGAAGAAAAAAATACGATGCTTTCGGGCAACCCATCTACATCGAAAGAGACAGATGGTTCAGAATTAAAGCCAAATTCATCTGGAAAGACGCACCACAGGAACAGACAGGTACGGAAAAACAGACAGGTACGGAAAAGTAGAATGGATATTGTAAAAATACTAAAAAAGAACATTTCAATAATTACACCGGCAGCGATAACTATATTGGCCGTACTGCTGTTTATACCAACCGTTATAATACAAGGTAAAATCGGCGAAAGACTCGCACAGAGCCAAAGACTCGGGGAAGAAGTTAAATCCGCAATTCGTTCCGCCGTTTCAGTTGCAGAAATCAACAACATAAAAACCCACGAGGACTTGCACCAGCAAGATGCGTGTGACATACAGAAACTGGCCATAGAAACCACACAACGACCGCTTCTGGGCTACAGAATCTTCCCCGAACCAAGTGAAACCTCCATACAAATCTTCAATGAGTTCAAAAGGACATACAACTCTGCCTTCGAGCGGCTGATAAAAGATATGAACGCCCTCGACGCACCTACAGATATCGAAATCAGAAAGGAAACCGGCTCCATACAAAGCGAAATATCAACCGGCATATCCGACAGGCAGGCCGCAGACAAAAGCAGTGAAAAAATCATTGAACTTATCTGCAAAAAAAGATGCGAACAAATACCGTGCTACGCAAAACCACAGGTTTTCAGCGGCTACGCCTTCTGGAATAACTGGGAATATCGCGGTACCGAACCGTCCGTAAGGGACTGCTGGTACTGCCAGCTTGCTTACTGGATACACGAGGATATCGTCGATACCATAAATAAAATCAATGCCGGCTCAAACACCGTCGCAAATTCCTCCGTAAAAAGACTGCTCGGTATACGTTTTGCAAGCCCAGACGCTGCAAATATCGAAGGTAACGGCACTGAACTGCCGGTTTATGTGACAAATACAAGCGGAGGACTCTGCCAGCCGTGGACCGGCAGAATGTCAAACGACCAAATCGACGTCGTACACTTCAGCGTTGCTGTTATCATCAGAGCAAACGATATTATGAAGTTCATGGATGAACTCTGCAGCGAAAAAACGCATTACTTTTCAGGATACAAGAATGACCAGCCGATGCAACAATTCAAACACAACCAGATTACAATCCTGCAGAGCAGTATCGAGTCGGTCGACAGAGAGGAGCAAAACCACGAAAGATACCGTTACGGACAGGAGGCTATCGTACACCTTAACCTTATCTGCGAATATCTTTTCAACAGAGAAGGATACGATATAATAAAGCCAAGTTCAGTAAAACAAGAACTCGAACCGCCAAAAACCAGTGCCATGCAATAATCGGAAATACCCGGACGGAGAGGCGGAGAGAAGAATGAAAAGTGAAAATTGTAAACCGTTGCCAATAAAAAAACAGAAACAGAATATAAAAAACAAAACATTTAATTCCGAATTATAAATTAAAATATGGGAAGAATAAAAACCAATTTAATCGAACTTTTCATCGACAAGGCCGTACTCGCAGTCGCCATCATAGCCGCCTTGCTGATACTGTTCATTTTCGTTATCGGCAGTCCCAATGCCATCGAATATGACGGCAAAAAACTTGCTCCAGGACAAATTGACGAGTTTATCAACAGAAAAGCCGCCACTGTCCAGGAGCAGCTGAAAAAAGAGCCGCAGGATACCAACTCCTACGAACCCAAAGCGCCTTTATATCTGGGCCTGATAAAAAACAGCATCAAAGACGTAAATACAAACATTAACTTCCCGCTGCCAGGCTATCCAACAGGCACGGTCATTGCTGCAAACCGAATATACCGACTGCCAACCATCGAACAGATTGAAAACCCATCCACTGCCATCGTTACAATGGCGGCTTTTGTTCCCACCGAAGAGCTTTCCGAAACCGTTACCTACGACAAGGCTGAAACAAAACTTGCCGACATCGACCTTGTTACCGTCGAGTCCGGTATCAACGCAAAACAGCTTTACGAAAGTTTTAGGACTGCCTTGGCAGGAAAAAAGATACCGGACGAATGGAAAATTGAAGAACAGTACACAAGACCGGTCTTCGCAAAAGTGGAACTACAACGAAGAACTCTGCTGGAAGACGGCTCATGGAGCCAGTGGGTGGAAGTGCCAAAAATAAAAACATGCCACCCGAAAAAGACCCAGCTGCCGGCACAGGTCGATGAATATGGAACTCAAATAGCTATAGCTATGGAACAATTCGCCAAGACAGAAATCAGAAACGAAATTCTACAGCCGCCGTGGTACGACAATGCCATCCCCGCTGAAAAATGGCTTTGCCCATTATTATATAACGAAAGGCAAAAAAAACTTGACAAAGAACAGGCTGAACTAAAAAAACAACAACTCGAAGCAGAAAAAGCAAAAAGACTAATAGAAAAAACTACCCGAACACGTCAGCCGGCTGCACGACAGACCCCGACACAGCCTCCTCTTGGCGGTTTACCAGGAGGTTTAGAAGGCGGGGAAGGGAGAGGAACACCGGGGCCAGCGGGTGGTCAACCGCAGACTCAGCCAAGACAACCAAGACCGTCACCCGTACAAACGCGGCAGCAACCACCACAAAAAACCAAAACCGCACCGACTACTGCCGAAAAGCGGCAGACTCCGACAGAAGAACAACAATTCAACGAATTACTTCTTACTGAAAAGACAAATCCCGCTGACCTTGAAAAACTCGTTTTCTGGGCTCACGATGATACCACAAAACCGGGAGAAAAATATCAGTATCGCATCAGAATAGGGGTCTTCAACCCCATCGCAGGAAAACCCTGGTTCAGCCAGGAACAAAAAGACCTCCAGGACCAACTAGTATTGTTCAGCAACTTTAGTGAAACTGACCCAAACAAGCCTATTGAAATACCAAACAAACTTCGTTTCTTCGCAACCGATATCAGGGAGGCTGACAAAACCGTCGAGGTAAAAGTCGCCAGATACACTCTCGGAAACTGGGTAACAAAAACATTCAGTGTAAAAAACGGCGAACAAATCGGCACGGTTATTAACGCTGCAGGGACCAGACTCGAAAAAGCCGGCATTCAGACAGAATCAATAGACCTTGCAACAGGTAATGTAATGGTCGACGCCAGACGGGTTACAGAATGGGTAGGCGCAGGTTTTTTGAGAGCAAGAGAATTTTATGAGCTCCTCTACTGCAAAACAGGGCAAGCTATTGCGACCGTGCCTATCAAGGAAAGATACTGGCCTGAAGAAATCGCAAAAGTCTACAAGGAAATCGAGCAGGCTGAAGCCGCAGAGCCGATTACTCTTCTGACAAGAGATGGAGCCGTAAGCGGCATACGACGCACCACCGAAACAAGGTCTATGCCTCCCGAGTTTGGTCCGTCAAGTGAATTCGAAGGTCGGCCTGGAACTTACCCCGGCGGTATGCCCCCCGGAAGAATGCCGCCGACATCAGAACGCGATAAGTAAAATCAACGCAGTTCAACTTATCAGACTCTGAATCCTCTGAATCATACTGGTATTTACTTAAATTGGCGTGGTTTACCTGTCCACTCGTGCAGTGCCGCCGGCCATTACCTTTTCCACATCAGACAGAGACATTGTTGTTGTATCGCCGGGCGTTGTCATCGCAAGTGCCCCATGAGCTGCGCCATACTCAACCGCCTGCTGAGGCAATTTGCCCTCCATCAGGCCGTAAATCAGGCCCGAAGCAAAACTGTCGCCGCCGCCCACACGGTCGTAAATCTCAAGATTTTCACGTAATGTTGCCTCGTAAAAACGGCCATCCATATAAAGTATCGCCCCCCAGTCATTTATGCTCGCTGTCTTTGCGTTCCGCAAAGTCGCAGCAACAGCCTTAAAATTCGGAAACTGCTTTACTGCTTCAAGAATCATCTTCTTAAAATTAGAAGGGTCAAGATTGGAAAGATGCTCATCAAGGCCGGGCACTTCTAAACCCAGACAGGCAGCAAAATCCTCTTCATTACCCATCATCACATCTATATATGGAGCTATTCTGCGATTAACTTCCTGAGCCTTTTTCTGGCCGCCGATGGATTTCCAAAGGCTTGCACGATAATTAAGGTCATAGGAAACAATTGTGCCGTATTTTTTCGCTGTCTCAACAGCTTCGATAATCACATCCGCAGTTGTCTCGGACAGTGCTGCAAATATTCCGCCGGTATGAAACCACCTTATGCCATCTTTGCCGAAAATCTTTTCCCAGTCCATATCGCCCTTCTTCAACTGAGACGCCGCTGAATGACCTCTGTCGCTGCAGCCTTTTGCTGCCCTTATGCCAAAGCCTCTTTCCGTAAAATTCAGACCTACGCGAACCTGTCTGCCTACACCATCAAACGGCACCCATTTGACATATTCGAGATTCACTCCGCCGCCAAGCATCAAATCCTCAAGCAGTCTGCCGACAGGATTATCGGGTATCGCAGTTACAACCGCTGCTCGTTTGTTGAAACATCGGCGCAAACCCCTTGCGACGTTATATTCGCCGCCGCCTTCCCAGACTCGAAAAGTTCGTGCTGTATGGATTCTGTCATTACCCGGGTCGAGACGAATCATTATCTCGCCAAGAGAAAGAATATCATATCTGCAATTCGATGCGGATTTGAACTTAAGCGTTGACATTTTACCTGCCTTCTCTAATTTGTTTTATCAATTCGATTGTATCTCTTACCTTTTTCGTTATTCCTGTCCAGTCTTTGGCAGCGACAAATTCTTTGGTTATTAATTTTGAACCCATACCAGCACAGGCTATGCCTGCATCAAACCACTCTTTAAGGCTTTCTTTCGTCGGCGAAACACCGCCAGTCGGCATAATTTCAGTCCACGGACAAGGACCTCTGACCGCCTTGACAAAATTGGCACCGCCGATGCTGTCACCGGGGAAAATCTTTACAATCTCAACACCGAGGATATGAGCCTTCTGAATTTCGGTAACAGAGCCGCAGCCGGGACTGTATGGAATCTTTCTGGCGTTGCATACCTTCGCTGTCTCTTCATCCAGCACCGGACCGACAACAAAATCCGCGCCCGCAGAAACGTACATCGCTGCCGTTGGCGCATCACAAACAGAACCGACGCCTAAAATAATATCGGGTCTTTGAGCATCCCTGTATTCTGCAAGTCTGGTAAACACATTAACAGCTCGGTCGCCGCGATTTGTAAATTCGACACACGCGGCGCCGCCGTCACCGCAGGCCGCCACTATATTTTTGGCTGTTTCAAAATCAGAGTTGTAAAAAACCGGAACAAGACCTGTCCGCTTCATCGCGGTTAAAACTTCAAGCCTCGAATGTTTGGCCATAGCAAAGCCCTTTCAATTATAAATTTTGCCTTGTCTGTAATCGGTCCAGGCCGGCTCAAAAGCCTTTCTGTCTTTCGGTGCAGACCTGACAGGAACACTCTTACAATCAAACAACTGGTCGGCCTTTTCATTAAATTGTATTCTTAGTATTGTATTTCTCAAGTCCTTATTTTCCGGCTTGAATTTCAATGGTTTGGCGGCATCGGGGTCTTTGATGTCAGGATGAATCTCGTTGCCGTCAGCGACCAAAACAAGATGCGAGCCACGCGAGCCGCTGCCGGCGTTTAAAAGCTCAATAATCGCTTTCAAGTAAGCGATGCTCGAAAGTGACAGATGCTCTGCCTGTATCGCAGCTATCAGTTCTTTCGGCTCTTTTACCTTCAGGCCGCTTTTTTGTATTTGCTTATAAAGTGCAATCGCATCGGCAAGAGCCTTTTCGGCGTTCTCCTTCTTCCTTATATGGCCGCCGTAAGTTGTCATACGGTGCTGTATCTGAGAAATCACTTCCTGCGGAGCTAACACTCTCGAACTGCTCAGCTTTTCAATCCTCGCGATAAACTGCTCAATCTGTGCTTCATCCACAGCGGTATTTGAAATTTCACTGCCGTAAACATTGGCGATATATTCGGCTGCCCTGCCGGCTCCGACCTGACCTGCATTGAGGGCTGAACCGCCGGGGCGTTTGACGCCGTGAGAGCCGGCCATCTCGCCAATAACAAATGTATGCTTTACGCTCGATTCCCACCAGCGATTTATCGCAAAACCGCCGTTGTTGTGCTGAGCACAAACAGATATCTCCAACGGCTCAGAATACAAATCTATATCATGCTCTTTGTAAATATCTATTGCAGGCCGATTCATATGCTCAAGCCGCTCTATCGGAAGTTTCTGTATTGCACCGGCGGCTTTTAAATAATTCAACGCCTCAGGCTCAAGGTCCTCAATCCGAAATGCAGACATATTCCTGCTGCCAATCGGATTGTGCAGGAAGTCCATAAAGACGCGCCTGCCCTTCTGATTCTCATTAAAGACAAGAATGTCTATCAGAGAAGACTGAAGATTCTCAATCCTCTGCGGGTCAAAAGGCCATTGATAACCCTTTAAAAATATATTGGCAGCCATCTTGCTCATCGTCGGGAAAAACGGCGTCAGAAACTCACGCTCACCGCTGCCGTCTGCATCTGTGCTGAAGAGCCTTGGTATAACCTGCATATACGTACCGGAGACATTCCAGCGGAACTTCGTGCTGGCAAGACCAAACTGAGATTCGGTAAGATTCTCGCCGGCCAGTCCTGCCTTGAAAGCCAAACCGTGAATGCCAACCTGACCGCGAGGATATACGCTTGTTTGGTACAATTCGCCCGGGCCACCGGCCGCCAGAACAAGATTTTCACAATAAAATACGTTAATGCCAAAATCACCTTTGGAAAGAGACTTGCTGTCTATCGTAACAAGACCAACTACACGCTTCGCATCGCCGGTGCCGGCTGTAAGAAATTCTGCAACTTCCTTATTGTCGAAAATCTCAATGCCATATCTGCGAACAATTTTTTCGAGACATTCACTCATAAATTTGCTGGTTTTTGGACCTGCCGATGTCGCTCTTTCATACGGGTCGTGGTCGGTTTTGTATCCTATATATGTGCCCATTGGGTCGTGCGGAAAAGGAACGCCAGCCTCGATGAGATTATAAAAGCCACGAAGTGAACCAATCGCCTCAGCCAGCGCCAAATCGCCATGACAGCAGCCGGCAGCTGTAAGAGATGCAGCGAAACTTTCTGCACTATCCGCTACATCAGGACTTGTGCCCATCTTATAATACGTCTGCTTGTCGGAGCCGCTCATACGAGATGCTCCCAGCAGCAGGCCGCGAGTAACAACCGCTATCCTGGCCGCTATATCCTTAATGCCTTTGGCGTCAAGAAATTCATATAACTTCTTGGCACAATTCATTCCTGCGGCACCGGCGCCGACTATCACCGTGCCGTATCTGTGTATTCTTATCTTCTGATTTGCAACTTTTATCTGTTCCATTTTTTACCTCTTATAATCTCCTCAAATGAAAGCCGCCGTCCACGTTTATTACCTGTCCCGTTGAAAAGTCCAGTCTGCCCTCTGCTATAGCGCCAACCGCTTTGGCAATATCTTCAGGCCAGCCCCAGCGTTTTATCGGTGTAAGACCTTCGGCAATCATCTTATCGTATTTTTCCTTAACCACTGCGGTCATATCGGTCATTATTATGCCGGGACGAATCTCAAAAACGCCAATGCCAAACTCGGCCAATCTATCGGCATAAAGCTTTGTCATCATACTGATTCCTGCCTTGCTGAGACAATACTCTCCGCGGGCAGGACTGCTGGTATAGGCTGACATCGAACTTGTATTGACAATCCGAAATGCCCTGTCGGGAAATTTCTTCTTCTGCTCTATCATCCAGCCGGCAACAAGCTGAGTAAGAAAATACGGACCTTTGAGATTAATAGTCATAACTCTGTCATAGCTCTGTTCGGTTGCTTCGAGAATGTCAATTCTCTTTAAGGGAGCGACTCCCGCATTATTGCAGAGCATATCGCATCTACTAAACTTTGCTTTCGCTGCATCCACCAGTTTTTTTCTATCCTCGGCATTTGAGACATCGGCACGGAGGACTTCGCATTCAGCTCCCAATGCTTTAATCTCCTTCTGTGTCTTTTGGCCTGTTGCCTCGTCGGGCCTGCCTTGCGCATCAAAGTCAAAATGACTTATCACAAGATTAAACCCAAGTTTCGCCAATTCGAGGGCAATGCCTTTACCTATACCTCGGCTTGCACCGGTAACTATCGCTAAGGGTCTGTCTGTCATCTTTCACCTCTATTCTATTTAAAGTCCAAATTTAACTTTTAAGAAACTGATTTATCTGCTCGGCCGCTTTTGTGCCGTCGCTTACTGCTGTTACAACCATCTTTCCGCCATTGATAATATCGCCGCCGGCAAAGACACCTTTTCTGCTGGTCGCGAGGCTGTCATCTCTAATCACTATAAGATTATTGGCAGAAATCGCAACACCCGGCAGTAAAGCTTTTAAATTATTCGGAGCTTTCTGGCCCAGAGCCTCAATTATCACATCGACATCAATAGTAAGCTCTGCTTGCGGAATTTCAACCGGCGCACGAAAACCTTTTTCATCAGGCGGGGCGAGATTGACGTGATTGATTTTAACAGCTCGCACCCTGCCGTCGCCGTTCAAGTACTCTTTGGGTATAAACAGGTTCATAAACGATATGTCCTCAGTCAAAGTCTGCTGCCGCTCGTTCAGCCAGGCAGGCATTGTTACAAAAGATTCGAAGCAAATCATATACACACTGGTGGCCCCTGCCTGTTTGACTGCGACGCAAACATCCATTCCCGTATTGCCGCCGCCGATTACAGCAACTCGTTTGCCTGTAAGGTCAATCTTCTTACCGGCTTTTATATCACCCAAAAATTCCAGAGCGCCCCACAGGCCATCAAGTTTGCCGCCTTTATGCAGAGTTTTGGATTCCCACAAGCCTATCCCAATAAAGGCAGCATCGAACCCTTCAGCCATTACCTTGTCGAGGTTGTATGCAGCAGTAAGACCTCGGCCTAAACGAAATTCAAGATTTTTTGCGGGGGCTGATTCAAATACCGCTTTAAGCTCATTTTCAAGGCTCATACCCTGTTTTTCGCGGGCAACAACGCCTTTTACCATACCGCCCAGTTCATTTCCGGCCTCAAAGACCGTTACTTTATGGCCTGACTCAACAAGCCTTGCGGCACAGGCAAGACCGGCCGGGCCTGCGCCAATAACCGCAACTTTTTTGCCGGTTGATTTGGCCGGTATCCGCAGCTTCGACCAGCCGTTCCTGTTGGCCTGAACCGCAAGGTACCGCTGAATATCCGATATGGACATCGCCATATCGCCGAGGAAGTTCTGCATACAACTGCCTTCGCAGAGGTCTTCTGTCGGACACAGCCACGCGCAGATTTCCGGCAATATGTTCGCCTCTCTTATAACCTCATAAGCACCTTTGTCGTCGCCATCGAAGAACAGCTTGATGAATTTCGGGATATTAATTCCTGCCGGGCAGGCTCTTTTGCAGATGGCATCGCCGCACTCGCGACAGGCATCAGCCAGGCGAACCAGATTGCTGCGGTCGCCCATTCTGCCCTGCTCATATATTGGGCCGTAAACCTTATTGTCGCGAACCACGCAGCCGGCCATTCCGCCGTCACGCATAATCTGCGTGCAGCCGCTGCAGCCGATACAACATTTGTCAGGGTCCATTCGGCCTTTTTTAATTATGTCATACGGGAAATCCGGATAGGCAAAACTCATCCTGCCTGCGCCGACAACGGTAACCCTGCCGTTCTTCTTGCTCGCTGCACCGACATAAGGCAGAAGCGACCTTAACCAGCTATAGCCAGTGCCGACCACTACCAAATCCGGTGCGGCCTTTTGAATTTCGGCGGTAATATCGAGAATCCTCACAAGGGCAATCAGCGGATGCTCAGGCGATTCATACGAACCGAGAATCGGTTCATTGAAAGGTCTGCCCATGTGCGGACTGTAATAAGGATTCCCAACCGTTGTGTTGATAAATTTTACACCTCTGTTCTGCAGGAGCTTGAGCAGTTTCTTAGGCTCGGTAAAATCAGGTTTGGTATAATCGTTTTTGTCGACCGCCCAGCCATAAGGATACGGTATCGCATCGTACATTGGAAAACGCGTGGTAACCAGCTTGTCTTTGCCGAGCTTTGCGCAAATCTTGTCGATTGTCTCGAGCAAAATCCTTGTGCGGTTTTCGAAACTACCGCCGTATTTGCCGGGACGGTTGAAGCTGGCGAATATCTCATTTATCAGATAGCCGTGACAGGCCTTTATATCTACAGCGTCAAAGCCCGCCTCGAACGCCATCTCGGCGGCCTTGACAAAATATTCCTGGAGGTGGTCAAGATATTCATCCGTTACGACCGGCCAATCCGCGGGCAAATTCTTCTCGGCATCCGCATTCGGCGGATACTGCGGCACCATTACGTCCCTGTACGGGTCATGCTGCGGTATTATCGACTCAGGTACGCCTTGGGGCTTTGAATACCTTCCGCTGTGAGTAAGCTGAGCTACGATAATCGGATTATGGTCTTTGCCGAACCGCTGCCAGGCAGCCTGACGAGCCTGTCTGACCAAATCTGCAAACGTCTCTTTGCTGTTTTCATTGAGCCAGAGTTGTCTGGGGTTAGCCCTTCCTTCTGAAACAACCGCTATCGCTTCGGTCCAGACGATACCCGCACCGCCGGCTGCAAAACGCTTATAGCGGCGGAAAGTTAATGGCCCGGGTCTGCCCTGCGAATCGCCGTCGCAGCCTTCCATCGCCTGCGTCGCCAGTGAATTCGGCGCCGTAAGTTTGCCGATATTGACAGGTTGAGCTAATACCGAGATATCATCGCTTGTTTCGATTTTAACCGAAAGCGAACTGGCAAGCTTGTGCAGCTGCTCAACACTGTTTAGGTCAAAATCCCATATATTCTGCTTTTTCGGTCTGATTCTTAACAATGTTTCCATATCTCGGTCTTTTAATAAAAAGGGCTAAAAAGAGTTTTTAACAAAAAAAGTCTAAAGAGAATCCTGCATTTTGTCTTCTTAAAAGCGGAAAATATTCATTTGCATTTTCGGCAATTTTTCTTGAAATTGCTGAAAATGCTGCTATAATAATTACTTATGGAAGGTGAAAATACTCAAAAATGGCATGTTTTCAATCCAAACATAAAATTGCCGGATTACGGAGTATTAGTCGACAGCCGGATAGGAAAAACAGGCTCTGCAAATACTGCGCATAAACATAATCATCTGAGCATCCTCTACGTAGTCTCAGGACAGGGACTTTTCGAGTTTGACAACAAAAAATTCCAAGTCGACGCAAATTCGGTCATCACTCTGGAAAAAGAAAAAATTCATAAACTATCAGACAAACCGAGGAAAGCGATGACGGTTTTTTCAGTTTATTTTGATACAGCAACCTCGGAACTGAATAAAGATATAGCCGAGCATCTCTTTGCTTCAACGGAACCATTTGAGCTGCCGTTGTATTACTCCGAAAACATCAAAAGATATTTAAGACAGATGCTCTATGAGCAGAACACAAAACCGCCGGGATACAAACTGTTTATAAAACAGAATTTGAGCCTGACTATATTACAAATCTACAGGGCCAGATTAGAGCAGGTTAAACAGAAAACTTTCGAAAATCCACCCTCCGGCAGCGAAAGAGTAAAAGCTGTAATCGATTTTATCTCTCAAAATTGCCACGAACAATACAACCTTGCAGATGCGGCAAGATTGGCAAAAGTATCGCAGAGACAATTTACAAACCTGTGCAGGAACCTGATGGGAAAAAGCTTTGCAAAATTTCTGAACTCAATACGATGCAAAAAGGCCGCCGAACTGCTCAGGCAAACAAATATGCCGGTGGCAGCCATCGCCTTCGAGGTCGGATACGAAGAATTATCAACCTTTTATCGGGCATTCAAGAAAATCTATAAATCCTCACCAATACAATTTAAAACAGGTTTTGAAAAATAAGTCAAACTACTCAAAACGAGCAGTGCTCGGAAATTTTTTATAACCTTTTAAATTAAATTTCTTCGACTTCTTCGCCCATTCCGCGCCCGCTTCGGAAAACAGTTTGCCTTGTTCTTGGGCATCTCTCAAAATATGGTCGATATCCTTGATTACCGTCTTAATCGTATTGCCACTCGGTTCGCTCAACTCAGAACAAATCAGATACTTCTTGTCAACCGAATGAGGATACCCGCCACAGGATTCAAATGCTCCATTTATGACCAGCGTAAAAGGTCTGCAGGTCTCAAGACTCACAGGATATGGTGCTCCGCTTTCATAGCACTCGGCCAGCCTTGTAAGCATATTAACACGCTTTTCACTATCGTCGGTTATATTGTCAACCTCGCCGTTTTCAAGGACTATCGTCGCCTTGCGGAAAGCAACATGCTCAATCCTGGCTTTTTCACACTCGATAATAACGGATGTATCCATTCTCGCATCGGAACAAAGCGTGGTATTAAACAGCACCTCAATACCTTTATCGGTTATAACCCTCACACTGCTGGTATCTTCGCTCTCAATATTATGACCATGATACAACTCCGCCTGGACACTTACGGGCTCTACCATTACACCGGGCTTGGCAGAAGCGAGATACAGTTCGTCAGCCAACATGTGAGCAAGAGGATTATTAATCGTCCCATCAAGAACCCACTGGCCATCCATACGAAGCTTACCCGCCCAATCACTGCGGTCATAATACGAATCAAACCTCGGCCAGCCGGCCATGCCCCTTACTCGTTTTACCTGACCGTAACGACCTTCTACAATCCGCTTTTTTAATTCCTGTATAATCGTCGAATGAAGATATTGAAATGCGACAGGAACCCTTTTGCCATGCTCAGATACATACTTAATCAACTCGTCTAACTCTTGTATGGTGGCTACAGGAGGCTTCTCAAGAAAAACATCAAAACCGGCATTTATACATTTCTTAGTCAGATTAAAATGAGTATGAATCGGCGCTGGAATATATATTACATCCGCTATCCCTTTAACATTTTCAATCAACTGGTCGACATCATCATAAACAGGAATGCCCTTCTCCCGACAGGCAGCTCTACCGGAAGACTGCCGAGCCGGATTACTCGTAACTGCCACCAACTCTATCTTGTCCGGTATGTCCCATATCCGCTTAATCAATTCATAAGCGTATCCGCCTGCTCCTATCATCGCCAACTTAATCATAATCTGCTCCGTTAACTAAACTTTAATTCTATAATCTCCGCCCTTATGCGCAAGGCCAAGAGCGCTCAATTCAGCCTCTTCTACCCCAAACATACCGCTAAATGACAAAGCCGAATGGCCGAATCCGCCAATACTGACAACTCCCAATGCCAATATCAGAAAAATCCTATATTTAATACTTTTGTTTAGCCGCATCGTCAATCAAAATCCCTGCTTTTCCACTATGCTCTCCTCTGAATTGCTATAAATCAAATCGCATCTAACTACCCTCAAAATAACATCTTAAAAAATTAAAAATTCCTGCCGAAAAATAACAAAAATTCCCTTGACTTTTGATGAACTATTATTCATAATATGAATATATATTATTACATACGAGTTATAACTCAAAGTAGAAAATCAGGGGCTATAACGGTGAATATAGTTTCTATACATAAAATCAGATAGCAAACTTAGAACTTATGTTCAGGCCTGCAGCAAATTAGCCGAAAACAATACCAATCCACAGAGAACTGTTCCAAAAAATAGTGAATCTGGAGACTTAATATGGTTAATGTGGCACCAACAAGAAAAGAAAGAGAAAAGCTTGTACATAGAACGGAAATCTTACAGGCCGCACTGAATCTTTTTTCCAGCAAAGGTTTTCATAATGTTTCCATGCAGGATATCGCTCTGGAATCAGAGTTTGCTGTTGGTACTCTTTACAACTTTTTCCAGAGTAAAGAGCAGCTTTTTACTGAATTATTAAATGACTGCGCAGAAAAAATCTATCAGACTCTTTCCCCTATTCTTCAAAGCAACCTGCCGGAGAACGAAAAAATCAGAACTTACATAAGAGTTCACGGCAAACTGGCGGAGGATAATATCGAATTTATTAAACTCTATGTCTCGGAGTACGGCACCTTAACAACTGTTCCAGGAACTGCTACGGAAAAAGCAGAGAAAATCAAGGCTGAATTACTTATAGAACTTGAAAACACAATAAAAGCCGGAATAAGAAAAAATATCCTGCGCTGCGTAGCTGCAAGGATTACCACACAATCGCTATCAGCAACTCTTCAGTCTTTTATTCTCGAATCCTCAAAGGACTTCGAAAAAGCCAAGGTGGAAAAAGAACTGGCGGAAATAGAAAAACTATTTCTTGATGTTTTATTGATGCCGGAAAAACACACTAATGTTTAAAGCAATAAGAAAAACATTGTTAATTGTTGTTTCGTCTGCGATTTTTCTGACAGGCTGCAGCAGTTTTAACGGTCGGACAGTCAGGGAAAAACATGCCAAAGATTATCAGCGCGACCTGGCTGCAGAAACAAACGATGTATTATCAAAGAAAGCGGTTTTTGACCTCAACGACTGCATCCAGATTGCACTGGAAAACAACCTGCAGATAAAAGCCTCGAAAATTCAACGGCAGCTCGCAAAACTCGAAAGAAAAATCGCCTTCTCAAGTTTTCTGCCTACGGTAAACCTTGATTATGAGTACACAAAATGGAACAAACAACCGAAAATCAAAACGGCCACATCCACAATGGCTATGCACGACCAAGCCATAAAGGAAATTACATGGCAAATCCAGCTGTCTGTATTTGACCCGTCCACGTGGTTTCTGTATGCGATGCATAAAAGAGGCGAGGAGGTTGCAGAACTGGTCACCAAATACACTGCACAGATGACTATCCTCGAAGTTACTGTCAATTATTATCACTGCCTGGCGCTGCAACAGGCGATACCGGCTCTGCAGAGCCAGCTCAACGCGGCTAATGAACTGGAAAAAGAAATCGGTGAACTATTTCAGGAAGGACTCGTCACTCAATGGCAATATCAGCAGGCTCAGGTAATTACACTGGCACGCAAAACCGAACTGGACAGAACAGAATACGCGATTAAACAGGCAAATGGCGATTTGCTCGTTTCGATGGGCATCTCGCCATTAGCTGATATTACACTGAATACTGAACAGCTGCTGAAGGAGCCAAATGAATCTCTGGAAGACTTGGTATATAAAGCTTTGATTGAAAACCCTCAGCTTCATATTGCTGACCGCCAGGTTGCCATTGAAGAAGAAAAAGTCAAGGTTGCGCTGGCTGCGTTCCTGCCAAAATTGACCGTATTTGCAAACCGCACAAATACTTCAGACTCGTTTCAACTGTACAGCGACCTCTGGACTTATGGCTTATCCGGAACTTTAGCAGTATTCAATGGATTTGCAAATATCAACGAGTATAAAGCGGCCAAAGAAAGAAAAAAGGCGGCATTTATCGAAAGAGAACAGCAAACTCTTGTCTTAATGCTCGAAGTATTAAAGGCATATCTGAACCTCGAAAACGCAAAAAATGAAACACTGCTCACACAGAAATCATTCGATACTGCTTCAAAACATTTCGATGAAGTAAACGAAAAATGGAAGGAAGGCCTCGTCCAAAGCTCCGAGATGCTTACCGTCTTGTCTGAAAAAGACAATGCCCAAACGGAATTAATGGTCAGCAACTTTAATTTACAGGTAAGTATAGCTACGCTTCAGAACGTGATGGGAACTACAGAAGTACCGAACAAGGGAAAATAAGCATGAAAAACATCACCACTAAACAAATAATCGGTCTTGTCATACTGATTGCAGTTACAGTGCTGATTACCCTGTATTTTGCAAAAAAGATAACTAAACCTGTGCCGATACAGACGCAGGATATCGAACAGAAAACTCCTGTGGTTGCAGCTACTGTAAAAACAAGAACTTTTGAAAGATTTGTAGAGGTGCAGGCAAATCTCGAATCTAAAAATTTCGCCATAGTTTCATCAAGAATCGACGGAACTATTGAACAATTCTTTGTAGATGAAGGCAATACCGTCATCGCAAACGAAAGCAAACTATTCAGAACTGATTCGGTAAAACTTGAGCAAACGGTCGAAATCCAGAAACGCCTGCTGGCTGTGGCCGAGTCCACAAAACAACAGGCTGCTGCAGATCTTGAAAGGGCGCAAGCTGATTTCCAAAAGGTCGAACTCGATTTTAATCGCTTTAAAAGATTATACGAAAAAAAGGCTGTTACCGCTGACGCCTTCGAACAGCAACAATCACGATACAATCAGCTCGAAGCGGTTGTGAAATCAGCAAAAGCCAGTGTTGAGCTGACCCAGGCAAATATAGAAAAAACAAAGGCAGACTTTGCTATATCAGAAAAGAATCTTGAAGATACAATTATATATGCACCAATCAGCGGAAAAATAAGTCAACGCTTCAAAGAACCTGGAGAGATGGGAAGGCCGGGTGAACCCGCCGTCCGTATCGACGACCCGAATCTGATTGAAGTAAGTGCATACATTCCTGCGCAATACTACGCAGAGGTTATGCCGGGCCAGACCAAAATCCGGGTCAACGTCTCAGGTGAAAACTTAGGAGAACATGAAGTATACTACAAAAGTCCTACAATAAATCCAAAGCTCCGCACCTTTGAGGTTAAATGCCTGCTCGATAATCCCTCTCAGACCATCGCAGCAGGCGATATGGCTGAAATCAGGGTAATTCTCGAAACAAAAGAAGGCCTGGCTGTGCCGACAGAGGCTATTCAAAGCCGTGATAATCAATTTGTCATTTTTGTCGTCAGCGGCGAAAAGGCACATAAAGTTCCTGTCGAAAAAGGCCTTGATAATGACGGCTGGACAGAGGTTATCAGCAGCGAACTGAATGAGCAAAGTGTAGTTGTAACAATGGGACAAAATATGCTTGAAGAGGGTAAAACGGTTTCCGTTCAGAAGGAGAATAAATAATGTTTCTTTCTGACGCTTCCATAAAAAGACCGGTAGCAATGAGCTGCCTGATTATAGCCTTGTCGCTGCTGGGGTTTAATGCCTATCGCAAGATGGGCCTGGAACTGATGCCCAAAATCGATATCCCTTATATCACAGTAACTACGGTCTATCCGGGGGCAAGCCCGGAACAAATCGAAACAGATGTCGCAAAGAGAATTGAAGACCAGGTTGTTACTATCGACGGTCTTAAGCATGTCAGTTCCTCCTGTATGGAAAACGTCTGTCAAACCATGCTCGAATTCAATCTTAACGTCGATGTAGACATCGCTGCGACAGATGTGCGTGAAAAACTCGATTTGATTAAGGCTGATTTTCCTGAAGACGTCGAAGACCCCAAAATCCTTAAATTCGACATCAACGCAAAACCGATTATTTATCTGGCTCTGACAGGCGAATCGCCGCTCGATGAACTGTATGATTACGCTGACAACGAATTGAGGGATCGGCTGACCGTCATATCCGGCGTAGCTGATGCGGAGCTCATCGGCGGAAACATACGACAGGTGCATATCGTTCTTGACAGAGACAAACTTGCCGCAAAAAGCCTGTCCAGCCTCGACGTTATAAAGGCTGTCAGAGAAAGCATAAAACTAATTCCATCCGGACGCATCCAGGAAAGAGGCACCGAATACGATGTCAAGGTTGATGCTGACTACTATAATATAGCTGACATCGAATCACTGCAGATAACAGGCGAAAACAGACAACGCTGCTATATCAGGGACGTCGGAAAAGTCGAAATGGGCACTAAAGAAGTTCGCCAAAAGGCCTTCATCGATGGAAAGCCGGCAATATACATAAAAATCATTAAAAAAGCTGAGGCAAATGCTGTAAGAGTCGTGGACCAGGTCAGGGCGGCAGTCGACAAACTCAACAAAGAGCTACCGGGAGGAATGAGGCTTGTCTGGTTTAATGATGATGGTACCTTTATTAAAGCAAGCATCGAAAGCACCTGGAGCAGTATATGGCAGGGTATAGTCCTCACCGCCCTGATTTTGTTCTTTTTCCTTTATAATATTCGTTCAACATTTATTATTGCCGTAACGATGCCGCTTACCATTATAATCGGCCTGTTCTTTATGCAATTTTTAGGTTATACTCTCAATACACCGACACTGTTGGCGATAGGCCTGTCGATAGGTATTCTGGTTACCAACTCCATCATCGTTATGGAGGCGATTGTTGACAGGCTCAATCAAACAAAAGACCCCAAGGAGGCCGCCCGCCTCGGAACCGCAGAGGTCCTTATAGCTGTTGCAGCCAGTGCAGGCACAAACGTTGTTGTGCTTTTCCCAATCGCAATGATGGGCAGCAGAATCGGACTCTTTATGAAACCGCTGGCTCTGACGATGCTCATTATGAATATCGTTTCTTTGTTCATATCTTTTACACTGACCCCGCTGCTCTGTTCCATAATTCTCAAGCCGGCACAGCCGGAAAAGAAGACCGTCCTTACAAAAATGGAAAACGGCTTTAACCGTTTTCTGAATGCTGTAATTGAAGCTTATAGAAAACTGCTTGTTTTCAATGAAGAACATCGACCCGTGGCGATTATTATTGTCCTGGTCACGATAGCCATGTTCGTTCATTCATTAAAACTGGCAAAGAAAGTCGGCTTCGGCTTTTTCGCAAACTCCGACCAGGGCCAGATATATGTTAAACTTGAATATCCGACAAGATACGACCTGGGCCTGACGACAAAACGCGTTAATGATATTGAGCAAAGACTGAAGGACCTGCCGGAATTGAAGCACACTCTTACAGCCATCGGCAGAGTCGAAGGCCACATCGGCCAGGCATCAGAAGGCGTTTATCTTGCGCAACTACTGCTGAAATTCTCCGAGCGGACTGAACGAAAGATGACGATACAGCAGCTTATGGAACTAACAAGGCAAAAACTGGCAAACTATCCGGAATGTATTATTACAGTTACTCAAGCTACAATCATCGGCGGACAGTCGCAGGATATAGAACTTGAAATTTCAGGACCAAGTCTGGCTGAACTCGACCAACTGGCTCTATTTGCAAAGAATATTGCGGATTCTGACAAAGGTTATCTCGATACCGATACTACTGTTCGAGCCGGCAAACCGGAGCTGAGGGTTTTGCCGAAAAGAGCGGTACTTTCCGACCTTGGCTTTCCTGCTACCAGTCTTGGCACTGCTCTTAGGGCTAATATCGAAGGAATTGAATGCGGCACATTTAAAAAGGGCGCTCGAAATTACGACATTGTCGTCAAATTTGAGAAAAAACAGGGAAAAGAGCAGGTCGAGCAATTTATGTTTCCCGGCGATGCAGGAAAACCTCTGCTGCTGACAACGCTTGGTGATATTCAACAGAAAATTTCTCCTATTCAGATTACAAGAAAGGACAAACAGCGCATCTCTAAACTGCTGGCAAGTCCTGCTGCCACAAAACCGCTCGGTATCGCGGTTGCTGAACTGAGTAAACAGCTTGACGAAAGCGGGAAATTACCTCCCGGCTACGATTATTTCTTCTCAGGCGTTGCCGAGGTTATGGGTGAGGCAGTAGTTGCATTTGGCGAAGCCGGCATTATCGCAGCTTTACTTTGTTTCCTCACATTGGCGGCTATGCTCGAGTCATTCAAACAGCCGTGGCTGATTCTTGTAACCCTGCCGTTGGGTTTAATTGGAACTATATGGGCACTGGCAATCACAGGAGAAAGTATGTCGATGTTCGTTCTGATGGGAATGGTTATGCTTATCGGCATCGTTGTCAATATCGCTATTTTGATTATGGACCAGTTTAATGTTCACGTCAAAGAAGGCGTTCCAATTCATAAAGCGATGATTACCGCGGCCTGCGAAAGATTCAGACCTGTGGCAATGGTTACCCTCGCTGCCGTTTTGGGAATGCTGCCGCTGGCAACCGGAAGAGGAATAGGCTCTGAGATGCGAAACGGCGTCGGCATTGCTTCAGTCGGCGGCTTACTTGTCTCTGGCATACTAACCCTTATCATAATACCGATACTGTATGATTTATTTACTCGAAAAAAGGTGTAAATCATTTGTGAAGCTCCACGGCTTTACATATTTAGAGCAACAAGAACATCGGGGCAACAGTCCGAAACTGTGCTCTGTAAGTGCTTGTGAAGCTCCACGGCTTTACAGCCGTGGCATCTTCACTTTTCAATTTTGAGTATTATTGGATGGGCAAGGTTTTTGGCAAAGGTATTAAGATATTTTACCCAATCATCTTGTTTAGCAAAATCACCACTTTTGTCCCAGCAGGCACCGGTATAATATACCAGTTTTTTGTCCGCTGGCAGATTTACAATCGCGCCGTAATGACCATCAAAGAACCGAAACTCTTTCTTGACCTTCTGGTTTATCACAATTCCACAGCCAATAGTCCCTTTGCCTTCGCTGGTTGGTTCCCAATATCCAATCCAGCTATCTCCAGTTGAACATGCACCCTTTTCTTTAACATCACGAAGAACAATACCAATAGCCACCTGTAATTGCTGGTTACCATCAACTTTGAATTGGCTTTCTACACGATTCAGATTCGAGCCAAGATCGAGAGATATACGTTTGACTTCACTAACTTTAACACCGGCAACATCCCAAGGATTGAATGTCAATTCGAATATTGTCCTGATGGGACCGTTTGCGATGATTTTCCAATTGGAATAATTTTCGGAAAGATACAGCTTGTCATTTTTCCAAATTCCAATTCCACCACAACCACGAGTAGGCCCGACCTCGTAATAATCCATTCCCTCGCCGTGATCTTTATGATAATCGCCGGATTTGTACCATTTTTCGAGGATTGGATATCGAACGCTTTTAACCCAGACATCAATACCACTACTGGTCAGTTGATCTTTCCCGGTAGCATTCTGTAGGGCCGGGCCGTACATTCTAAAAGCAATCCGGTCATTTTCCCAGGCAAAATCATCATAACGTTGTGGAACAAACATGCTGTGAGCCAAATTTTCAGCCTTGGGCAACTCTACTCCTTGAGGAATTACCAGAACTCGATACCTCTTTTTCTGCTGCGGGCCAAAATCATCCTGGAATAGCAATTGATCAACAGATCCATTCGCATCGGCGTCAACCGTTTGGGATAAAAGCAACTTACCAGTATAGCCGCTCATGACAGCAACATTCTGGGGAGTTAGTGAAGGTAACCTGGCCTTCAGTTTACCCCATTCTAACTCAATAGTTTTATTTTCACAGAAGTCGCCGGATGGATTAACCACAGAAAGAGCAATATTTTCAGCCCCTTTCCATAGTGATATCTTATACATCTCTGTTCCAGCCAGCAAAAACGCACCCACTCCGTAAAGGTCTGTCGTATCACTGGTAACTTCTTTCGGATCGAAGCCTATAGGTTGCACGTTGCCTAATTTCCCATCTGTATGAACACATTTTACCAGCGAATCCCAGGCTTTTGTGACTACCGGCAGGTACTTCTGCTCATCGAGAATGCCTTGATTAATCCCCCAGGCTATTGCATAGCAGATAAGACTGCTGCTGCTGGCTTCAGGCACCGGGTAAATGTCCGGATCGAGCAGACTTGCCCGCCACATACCGTCTGACAATTGAATCGAGGCAAGTTTGTCAGCCATTTCCTTATATATTCTGACATACATCTGACGGTCAGGGTAATCAGCCGGCATGTGTTGCAATACTCGGGCCAGACCTGCGATAACCCAGCCATTACCACGACCCCAGAATATCTTCTTACCGTTATTTTCCCGCATGGTAAAATAGCGACTGTCACGGTAATAGAGATGTTCTTTTTTGTCATATAAATAATTTGTGGTTACCTTGAACTCTGAATTCATAAAATCGACATACCTGTTGTCGCCAGTGACCGCTGAAAGTCTTGTCCAGACAGGAGGTGCCATGAATAATGCATCACACCACCACCAGCGATCCTTATTCTTGATTCCCTGTTTGTAAGCAAGTTGGCTTTCGGAAGGATTTGCCAGGATATAATCAAATCTTTCGAGCAAAGGTGCTATCATCTCGGGGTTTTTATATTTGGTGTACAATTCCAGATACATCTGCCCGACACAGTGATCGTCGGCATGATACACCCGCGGCCCCATTTGCCACTGATTTTTCTCTCCGATCTTTTTCAAGACATCATGATATTTTACGTCATCACTCAGTAAGCTCCATGCTGTCATTCCGGTAAATAGTGCTCCATGTACCCAACCTGTATCTTTCTGTTTTTTTCTCTCGTCGGGATGATTTAATTGCCAGTCAGCAACAACCGTCATAATCGTCTTAATCTGTTTCGGCTGCATGACATCAGGTAACTGAACATCTTTCTGTACTGCCATACAACTTGAAAGGAGCATAGACAATGGTATCAACAAGTGCAAACTTCTATTCCTGCCGAAATAACGTAGACAATATCGTTCCATACACAAAACCTCGCTTTTAATTACAAATCAGCTTTATTTCGAATTCCAATAATCGCCAACAGAACTTAATCTGAAACAGGGTTTATCTCTTTCTGAGAAACCGCGTTCTTAATTTGCCGGAAAGAATAGCTTCTCACGTCTGGTAATGATATTCTCTTTCGGCAGCTTTTCAATCCATTGACCATAGATCTCATCATCGTACTTGGCCTGCGCCCACTTCAAAAGATCAAAACTATTTTCCATCTCGATCCCCTTAATCTGCTTATACGGCCAAGATGAGGGATCATCGATATACCTGGCCAGAAAATCCAGCGCCCTTTGTAAACCTGCCCCGTCTGCAGATCGGTAATTCCACAGATCGACAGAAATATGCTCCCCAAGCCGCGCCAACACGAAGAAACCTCTCAAATTCATTCGACTATAGCCCAATGATTTCGTTCTTTCAAGTTCATACGGCTGGCGACCATCAGGTTTGATCTGAGAGTCAATCCGTAATTTCGTTACCCCAGTAAGCACCTCCTTTGCAATCGAAGGTTTCTCAACAAACAGTGCAAGACAGACCACTTGTGCATCATACCAGGTACCGTGATTATTACGCGCAGCAGCTTCATCCCGTCCATTCGGACTGCTGCGAAGCCAGTTCAGATATTCTTCCATCCATGTCTGCATGGCCGACTGATCGTTCTTGCTCCAGTGCCGGCTTGGCCCTAACAAACCAATGGAATCAACAATAGCAATCAACTTTGCCGTATCGATAATCCCGATCCCGCGTCCTTTGACTTGACCTGGGATCCCCTGACCAAAATTGAGATGTGGATTCATACGAGTCTTCGGATCGATAAACCATATCCGCAAAAGGTCGGCGGCATGTTCGGCGTATTTCTCTTTATCACTGAAATAATAAGCCAGTGCCAGCGTCTCCACAGAATCTCTCATACTGCTGAATCGAGCATCATCATACGCTCCGGTTTGACTCTCAGGATTGACGTAGCCATCTTTTCGGACATACGGCAGGCCATTGGCAGTCTCCGGATTGGGCCACCAGTATTTGCCTTGACTCATATAATCGTGTTTGTCGCCGCTGGGCGGTGTCGATGTTTTATCCATAACCGAAAAAGGACCCGCTTTCAGGGCTTCATCGGCCTCGATGAGAAGTTGCTTAAAGGCCGGCTGTAATGTTTTATTCCCCTTTTGGATTTGGGCTTTATTTTCCGCCAGCCATGTGCCATTCAGATAAAACACACGCGGCAAAGAGGATGCGGACCTCCCGTCGGCTTGGCTCTTTTCATCACAGGGCTTATCAATAAGCTTTCCACTCTTGTCCGGTAAAACCTCTTGGGGGGTTTTACCCTCAACGCTCATGGCACAGGCTAACTGCAGTACAACCAACCATACAAACACATTAAATCTATTTTGACAAAAAGTCATAATGCTCCAATTCCCTGTTTCAATATTTCAGCATTTTCTGCGATTCAATCAGCTGCTATTGAATTAGCTTTGCTTGACTAAGGTTCTCCAAATCAGAACCGTCAAAACTGGTTTGAACGGCATCCATAAGCTCTATACTATCAAAATCTCATTTTTTTGCACGGTTTCACTTGGGAAATCCGGGTTGAATGGTGTGTGTGTGTCGTTATACGGCAAAGAATATAACAGATTTTACATCGGCAGCAACGGCTACATATCTTTTATCTCGGGAGATACGAGCTTTTCTGAGAGTTTTGAACAACACTTCCTGTGGCCGCGGATATCGGCCCTATTTGACGACCTGAATCCTGAAGCAGGCGGACAGATTTCGTATAAGATACTTTCCGACAAGGTCGTCTCTATAGTTTTTTGTTTTGCGAGGACTCTGTCAGCTATTATCTGAAGTTTCTTTGCATGTTGCGGCTTCCAGAGAAGTGTTTGCATAAGACTGTCATAGCTGGCATAACGCTTATCCAAAGAAACAGCTTTACGAAAGGCCTCGTCGGCAGCATCAGACATTCCCATCACATCATAAGTAATCGCTAAACCGGCTATTGGTTCAGCGAAGTTTGGCTCAAGCTCAGATGCTCTTGTAAAAGAAGATAAGGCTTTTTCAAATTCTCCGGCGTCAAAAAGAGCGAAACCAAGATTATCATTGCCGGTGTAGGAAAAAGGATTCTTCATAACAGTATCTTGCCAAAGGGAAAGACTATCGTGCCAAACTACTTCACGCTCTATTGTAAAATAGCAAAAAAATAAACATATAATCACTGCAGCAACGATTGATAAAGCACGAAGCAAACCTTTTTTAATTTTCAGCCGGCAGATTACCGCCCCTAATGCCAGACTGGCTCCGACCATCGGAAGGTAAAGATACCTGTCAGCCATCGGTCTGAATATCGGGACAAAGTTAGAAGTCGGCAGAATCGCCAGACAGTAAAATATTACCCCTACACTGTAAGAGATATTTTTACGGAAGAGCAACACAACCGTCACAATTATCACAGCTAACGCGACCAACGCGGCAGATAAGGTTATGTACCTTATAGAATAGCCGGTCTGGTCTGCACACAACAGTTTCGGCCAGATAAGCTCCAGCAATTGAAAACCCCATATTCGCGGCTGAATTGTAAGCATCTGTGAAAATGAGCCGCCGAGATATGAAGCTTTTTGGAAAAAGATTACCGACTTGGCAGGAATAAGCATAAAACGTGCGGCTATAAAAACCGCAGTGGCGCCAAACCCGGCAGCAATCAATCCCGTCCAGATACGCCATTGACTGCCTCCGCGAACAATAAGCCAGTAAACAAGCAGAAACAACGGTGCAACAGCACCACTTTCCTTTGCTGCCGCAGCAGCGAAAATCGAAATGATAATCAGACCGCCAAGTAATATATTCATCATTTTTCGTTCTGCTGGAAATTGCTCTGCCAGGAAAAGGGTAAGCAATATAAAAAACGCTGCCAGCAGGTCTTCTCTGAATGTTACGACACAAACAGCCTCGCTGCTCACCGGGTGTATCGCAAAAAGCATCGCTGCGGCAAATGTCGCCCACAAGGCGCTGATATTTTTATTGCTTTGCCCAAACAGCCAGCTTAATACTCCGTAGAGCAATAGAAATACCATTGCCGAACATAACGCATGAAGCAGCAGATTAGTCAGGTGATAGCCGACAGGATTGCGTCCCCACAGCAGCGAATCGAGCATCAGCGACAGCAGCATCACAGGCCGGTTGTTATCAACAACATCCTTTCTCATTACCGACAGGCTGAGTACCTCGGCAAAATGAGCAGGATTGTGAATGTAGTTGTCGATAAGTATCTGGGGGATATCGTCATAGACAAAATCAGCCGTCAGAACAGGCAGGTATATTACAGCCGCAACAACAGCAATAATTACAGCAAACGTAACAAGCTTTGATTTGGACACTGCTTTTAACGGTTCTTTAAATGCTGCATTTTTCACACGATTATTCGCAGGCGTTAACAGTATTCTTTACAGTTTGCACAGTTCGCACAGTAAATCGTAAACCTCATCAACGCTTATTCGCTGCATACAAATGTTATTTTTGCAGGCTGACTGACGGTTATTGTATGCACTTACGCAGGGACTGCATGGAATATTCTTCCAGATAATGTGGGAACGAGGCGTATTTGCGCCGAACAATAGCGGCGTTTCCGGCCCGAACAATGTTATGACCTGAATTTCCGTCAGGGTTGCGAAATGTGCCGGCCCGCTGTCGTTGGTTACGAGTGCGTCGGCGAGACAGTACAGTATCATCAGTTGTCGCAGTGTTGTTTTGCCGGTCATTGAAAAGCATCTCGGCGAACCGACTGCTCTGACAAGCTTTTGCGAATGTTCGGTTTCGTCAGGTGCGCCTGTAAAAGCCACGTGCACCGCAGGAGATTTTTCGATTAACCGGTGTGCAAGTTCCACATATCGCTCCGCAGGCCAGCGACGCAGAGGCAGCATATCGGATGCGTTGGCGTTGAGCAGTATGAGCGGAGAATAATTGCTCGCTTGCGCCTCCTTTTCCAGTACTGTCCTAAATTCTTTCAATTCTCCCTCACCGGGCATAAAATGCGATTCCACACCGCGAAGCTTCGGCAGGTTTATATTCAGCCTCGGCATATCTTTGGCGGGCAGGTTAATCGCCTCAACCATTACCTCGAACATCCGGCTTGTATGCAGATGCGGATTATAGTTCAGCCGATGTGTCATTAAATCGCCACGATAGGACGACTCATCGGCAAAACTGTGAAGGCCCACCCGTATGCCGGCTCCGCTTAGCCAGGTCAAGATAGCTGAACTTCGCGCAAAGAATTCAAAATCAACAGCCGCGTCAATATGCAGCTTTCGGATACGATGTAATGCCCTGATTGTGCCGAAAACCATCGAAATAAAATTGCTATCGGGAACCGTTATGACATTCTGTTTGGGAATAATATTCATTACATCGAGGATAAAACGGTTTTGCTCGAAAACCAGAAAATACACATTCTCTTTTCCCACCATTTCTGCAGCGCGTCGAATTGCAGCATCAGCCAGAATGGTCGCTCCCTGTTCGGCGAGTTTAACAATAAGTATGCGTTTGACTTTTTGTGATTGGGATTTTTGCGGAAAAGGCAGCAGGTTGCGGCACCTGCGGATGACCGTCAGGACAAAACATATCGGCCTGCCAAGCCAATGGTCGATCCATCGCATTGTCGATATTTTCACCGCAAACTCCCACGAAGTTTTGTCAAAACCATAGTATTTTTGCCATTATCTATAATTTTATTTATTATTCAGTGTGGTGTCAAGGCAATAAGAAGGCGATGCTGCAAAGACGCATATAATTTTAGCCCGCATTTCCCATATTAAAGTAGCGCATTTGATATTGATTTGGTAGTATAGAGCTTATGGATGCTGTTCAAGCCAGTTTTGACTGTTCTGATTTGGAGAACCCAATGGGTGAAAGAAGCAAGGATGCTCTGCGAGGCAATTTTGACCGGAAATTGAAGCTCGAATTTTCGATACGAATTCGATATTCTATTAGAAATGAAGCTCAGTGGTGTAGCTGAGCAGGAATATACAAGGCTATATGGGAAATCCCAATCTAAATAATAGGCTATAACGGCAAACGCATACATTTGGGCATGTTTGATAATGAGATAGAAGCCGCTAAAGCCTACGACGAAGCTGCGAAAAAATATCACGGCAAATTCGCGGTTCTGAATTTCGAAGACAAATCATAGGTAAAAAAACAGTATGTCATCGCCGAAATTTTTTATATTCTCATCATTTTCTCACATGTCGTTTAGTACTAAGAGGAGTAAACAAAACGAAGTCTCAAAATAGCGGGTCGAGCATTTCGACTTGCACGGCAATATACAGTTTATTAGAAAGGAGCGGCTTATGTTAAAGCGATGGACCACCGCAGTATTATTGATGCAGGGGCTTGTAGTTGCCAGTGCAGCCACCCGCTCGTACGCGGCTGAGGCGAAGTTCCAGGATTCCTTCAACGTCGATAAGGCAAGTCTGGCGGACGAGGGGTCGAACACCTATATGATTCTCCAGACGGGTTACAAACTGATACTTGAAGATGGCAATGACTCCCTGACTATCACGGTCCTGGATGAGACGAAAGTGGTCGACGGCGTCAAGACCCGCATCATTGAAGAACGTGAGACCAAAGGCGGTAAACTGGAAGAAGTCTCCCGCAACTACTACGCCATTGATAAGCTCACCGGCGACATCTATTATTTCGGCGAGGATGTCGATATGTTCGACACAAACGGCAAAGTGACCGGCCATGGTGGAAGCTGGCTGTCCGGCGTCAACAATGCCAAGTTCGGCCTTATGATGCTCGGTAAGCCAGAGGTAGGCAACCGGTATTATCAGGAAGTGGCACCGAAGTTGGCCTTGGACCGCGCAGAAGTTGTCAGCCTCAACGAAACAGTCAAAGTGCCTGTCGGAACGTTCAAAAACTGTTTGAAGACCAGGGAATCGAGCGACCTCGAGAGCGGCATCGGGACGAAGCTCTTCGCCCCAGGTGTCGGTCTGTTGAAGGATGGCGGCTTTAGACTGGCGAAAATCGAGGTCCCGGTAAGCGGCTCAGGGTTACCGGAACCGGTGGCCAAAACATTCAAGGCAACATACCCCAAGGCCGAGATTAGCAAGGTGGACGTGGACACTGAAAACGGTATCGCTATCTATGACTTTGAGTTCAAGGATGGAACAACTGAGAAGGAAACTGACATCGCTGCCGATGGTGCCATGCTGGAGTATACAATTGTGGTCAATGCCGGAGATGTGCCGGCTGCTGCTATGAAGACTATTAACAAGGGCGCTGAAGGCGCGACAATCAAGCGGATTGAGTACATTGTGATCAGCTACAAGATCGAAAACGGCAAAGCAATCAAGCTGCCCAAATCCGTAATCCATTATGCAGTTGAGATGACCAAAGCTGGCAAGACCACGGAGTTCGTCGTCACGCCAGACGGCGCACTCGTCAAGGAATAGAAAGTCTTCGGTTGTTAAAAACTTTGTGTCTCGGCGGCCGCTTTACAGCAATGCTTCTTCGAGTTTTTCGAGGATAAGTTTTTTAGCCGGGTTTGGGGAGCGGGCCTTTGAGGTTTACGCCAGCGGCGACTCTGTGGCCGCCTCCGCCGAGGTCTTTGGCGATTTGCTGGACATCAACGCTACCGTTGCTCCCTTTACAGGATCAGGCATTTGACGTTGATGGCAATACCATCAGGAGCTGGATAATGCCGAAAATAGCTGAAAATCTTGGGTTTTTGATGAGGAGAACGGTTGAGGTACGTCAAAGAAATGGTAATCAGCCGCCAAATCCGTTTTTTGCAATTATTGTGGCTGAAATATCTCTGAGATAAAGTTAAAAAACTTGATTTTTTAGGACAGGGGTGGTATTATATTGGTTATCTGGCTAAATGGCGTAACTTAGCTGGAATATGCAATTGTTTATGGGAAATTTCAGATTATACTGTATTATATGGGAAATCCCAGATAATAGAGAACTTCCCGGTATTAAACAGAGTGTATGATGGGAAGAATAAAATGAACACTTCAAAATGGGTCTTACTGCTTATCCTGTTTTTATCGGTCCTGTCTGGAAACAGCGTTTTTGCGGTTGAAAGTACGCTGGCCTATTTTGTAGGCGGCCATTTGCAGTATGGTCCGTACGCCAATCAGGGGGAAGTGAATCAGGTTAACCTGTTGCCGGATTTCTCGTATTGCGGCTATAAAGGCGGCGGCGTGGCCATCCCGGATGTGCCAACGGTTGTTACCGTCTATCCTGGCGCCGGCGACGATAGGTCGTTAATTCAAACCGCAATCAATACCGTTTCCGCCTTTACCCCGGACAGCAATGGATTCCGCGGGGCGGTCCTGCTGAAGGCGGGACGATATCAGGTGTCTTCGCCTGGACCGAACATGCCTGGACTGACCATTACCGCCAGCGGCGTGGTTCTTCGCGGAGAAGGGCAGGGTGTTTCGGGAACGGTGATAGAGGCAACCTCCGCTTCTCAATATGATGTGATAGTCATCGGCAGCGGAAGCGCCACCTACGGCGGCGGAACCATTCGGACGATTAGCACCTCTTATGTGCCTGTCGGAGCAACCAGCTTTGCGGTGTCCGGTAGTGTTAGCGGCTATGCCGTGGGCACCCCGATCATTGTTGAGCGGTACTCCAATCAGTTCTGGATCGACGACCTGGCAATGGCTCAGTGGGGCTGGACAGCCGGCAGCTATGATATCGAACATGAACGCATCATCACCGGCATCAGCGGCAATACCATTACGGTAGATGTCCCTCTGGTCGATGTCATTCAGACTAAATACGGCGGCGGACAGATTTTTAAGCTCAATGCCATCCCTCGCATCAGCAAATGCGGCGTTGAAAATCTCAGGATAGAGTCCTATTATGCCAGCGATGACGATGATCTTCATGCCTGGAACGCAATTACATTAAAGTATGTTGAAGACAGTTGGGTTTCCGGCTTAACCGCGCAGTATTTCGGTTATTCCTGTATCAACGCCAGCTCTTATGCGCGTTATATTACGGTTGAAGATTGCGCTTATATTGATCCCAAGTCGGTCCTTGACGGCGGACACAGGTATTCCTTCAATCTTGAAGAGACAGCGACCCGCATGCTTTTCCAGAGATGTTTTTCCCAGGACTCCAGGCATGATTTTGTTTCCGGTTCCCGAACGCGCGGTCCGAATGTCTTTGTGGATTGTTATGCCAATCGTGAAAATAACGATTGCGGCCCGCATCATCGCTGGGCAACCGGGATTTTATTCGACAATGTCTATACCACCGATACGCTGTCGGTGGAAAACCGCGCCAGTCTCGGGACGGGACACGGCTGGTCGGGAGCCAATATAGTCTTCTGGAATTGTGAGGCAGATAAAATACAATGCGATGCTCCAAAGGGAGCGATGAATTTCTGTATCGGCTCAGTCGGGATTAAAACCGAAGGCGACCAGGTGCCGGCTGAACCCTTCGGCTGGTGGGAGTCTCCGGGTGTACCGGTCTCGCCGCGAAGTCTTTATTATCAGCAGTTGATTGACCGGCTGGGCCAGACTGCCTTTGAAAATGTGACCAGGCCAAAACAGCGGACCGAAAGAATCTGGAGCGACCTCCTGGCCTGGCAAGGAAACGGTCAGCTTTTGCCCTATCTGCTCGGCGACCTGAATACCAGCGGAGAAGTGGACCTGGAAGACTTTGTCATTTTGGCCCGCGATTGGGGCAAAACCTCCGGCACATACACGGGCGATATCAGCGGGCCTTCCGGAGTTAAGGATGGAAATGTTGACCTCTATGATCTGATAGCGTTTTCGGAAGATTGGCTGCAATGACAATGGGGTTCCTGAACAGAGGATAGACAGGCGATGTGCCGAGCGGCAGCCAGACTATCTCGTTCTCAATGAACGGGACTAAGACTGTTACAGCGAACTATGCGACACCAAGTTATACGCTGACAGTGAACTCCTCCGGGGCATCGTCAGTAATTAATGACAGCAACACGGGGCACGGCGGTTTATTAAGTACTATGTTTGTACATATCTCTGTAAAAACTGATTAGATTATTCTATTCTCAAAATCGCTTTTGCAGCTTTCGTGTCCCCCTCAAGCGCCCGTATGACGGTACGAAACAGAATCGGGTTATTGTTTATCTTAGTACTCGCGCCCCCCGGTACGCCGGCAAATTGTGGATTCTCCCATAAAAGGGGGTTAAACGCAATCGTTTCAGTACGGCAATCAACGCTTCCATCTCCAAAAAGCGCATTGACGCCTTTACGACCACCAAATCTATGCGCCAAGGTGTCAAGACTTACAAGCCCATCTGTACTCATTATTCTTTTATTATCAAGCAGAATCGATTTTTTCGCCAGCACAGGAACTCCCAAAGCATCTACTCTATCTTTGGCCTGAGGAACATAGTTGTAACCAATTCTTGTGTTTGGTTTATCTATCGGTGTTGTATCTGGATCGTCATAAAACCATGGCCAAGGATGATTTATGGCGTAACTACTATACCGACGTGTCTTATCTTGGTTGCCACTCGGACAATAAAAGGCTTTAGGATCTTTAATGATGCCTGCATAAAATAGACTACCCGCTCCCCACGAATTGTTCCCGTTATCGGTTGCGAGATAATCGGGAAATTTAAGTGTGGCGTAGCCTGACTTCTTGAAGTCTACCATGAAGACCATATAAGACCAGGATGGATGAATGTTCTTAGTATCGGGGGTGGGGCCAAAATATGATGCATATCGAATTGGTGGAATTAAATCATCGTTTGATGATGCATACGCAAAAAAACCTACTCCGCACTGTTTTAGTTGAGATGCACAAACTACTTGTTTTGCCTTTTCCCTTGCCTTGTTCAATGCAGGTAGAAGAACTGCAAGCAAAGTCGCAATAATCGAGATTACCACCAACAACTCAACCAATGTAAACGCTCTTTTTTTATCCATAAATATACTACTCCATTTGCAAATAACTGTCTGCCTTTCCTGGCCGTCAACTCTTACAACCTAAAATATTTCAAAGACTGGTTTGAGCCTGAACACAAGGCTCAGGCTCAAACCATAAATCACATTAAATACTAACTATGGTTCATAAGGAAGTACTGCGCCCGGACATGGATTTGAACCGCCGTAACGCCCGCAGACCAGCCATTCCTCAGCAAGTACTGCCAAATGAGAATAATTAAACGTAGTTAGCCAATTTTCAGCAAATAATGCAAAATCTTTAAAATCAGCCTTACAGTCACCATTTAAGTCAGTAAAATATCTATTGAGTATACAAATGTAATTTGGATCATCCGATATAACATCTGCCAGGTATTGGTCTGCTATCTCGGTTTTATCCTTCGCATAATTGTATAGTTTCACATCATCAATAACTCCTCTGTAATGCTGTAGTTGCGAATCTTTGACAAGAATTTTCCCGATAACCATGTTTGCATCTGCCCCGATTTGCCAATCGTTAAAATTATTAATGGTGTTATTGGCATCATGCAGCCCATCTATATATATGTGTGCATTATCGTTATTAAACGTTAACGCAACAAAATGCCATTTGTTGTCACCAATCGGGATATTGCTGTCAATACTCTGAGCTTGATCTACATTTGAATCAGGCGCATACTGTTGAAAATGAACGCTGCCTTTCGGGTAAGTGCCCGGCACGCAATCAATATACAGAAAAGCCCGGTTCGTAGAATTTGTTTTTGAGCAAGGTTGACTAAATGCGAAGATGGGCATGTGATTTAAGCCGTTGGCGTCCGTCTTTACCCACGCTGTAACCGTGAACATATCGGGACGATTCATTTTTTTGTTGTCTATAATAATGTATTGGCTATATATACTATTGGCCTCAATCGTATTGAAATCAATCGCACTGCCGATTTTACCGGATACAAGAGTAACGGGGTTTCCGGTACTCTCAAGGGTGCCATCATAACCATTTCCGGTAGCATCCGTTATGGCCCCGGGTCCTGCTCCAGCCGAATCCAGAGTCCAGTGAGCTAAAAGCATCTTTTCAACCAGATTACAGTCATTTGAAGCCAGATCAGCTCGGCTGCTAACCATACACCAGTAGTATCCGAAATTAGCGTCAGCTACCGACCCAATAGTATAGTTGGGATCGGTGGTTTTCGCAGTAACCGGTTTGCTTGTATCGCCTGAGAGTCCTTTGTACCACCGATATTGCAAAGGAGTCGCTCCGGCAGGGTCGCAGGCATCGATAGTAAGGGTCACTGACTCGCCGATAGCCGCCGCTCTATCACGAGGTTCATCACGATTAATAGATGGGATGTTCTTGAATATTTCAAACGACCACGCCGGGCCCACGATGTTATGCAGATTCCCAGCGCTGCAGCTATCTATCTGTTCTTCTATATACCAGGTTACAACATCGTCATACGCAAATGTAACCGGCCCAAAACTTGCATTTGGCTCCGGAGCTCCATTAACTTCATCGACAAAGACAGGAGCGCCATAAGCTCCCGCATTGACCTTGTAATAAAGATAGTGCCCCGTAACACACGGGTCTGTATTACCTGAAAGATTGGCCTCTTTCACTGTATCCCATTTAAACGTAACGTCCAAAGGTTGACTTTTTGCACCATCAGCCGGAGTTGGATTAGTAGCCGTAAAGACTATTGGACAGACCAAATTCTCACCATCAAAGACGTAAATGTCATCGATAACAAGCTCGGGGTCCGGCGGTTGTGTACTACTCGTATTGCTGAAAGGAACAGTCAATGCAAATCTTGTTAATCCATTAGCATCATAATATCTATTAGGGTCATTGGTATCAGGATTTCCACTACGCCCCATCACTGGAAGCATAAAATTAGCATCTGCCAAATTAGCATCAGCATTTAGCACAAGCAGATCGCTGGAAGTTGCATCGCTCATTGTGGTTTTCGCATATATAGAAACTGTGTGGTTCCCATCGGCAAGGCTATTATTGTCAATTACCATCCAGACATTAAACCAGGTGCTCGCCGGGAAAGATTTGCCAAGGTTGGGATAAGAGGGCCGAGTGGAGGTATTCAATACCCATGTTTTGTCCACTCCGGCATAAGAAACCCATATTGGTGTAAGACCCGTAGTCGAATGGCACCACACTCTCAATGGTACACAAAAACCTTCACAAGCAGTTGTCTGATTCGAATTATTCGGGTCGCACGGGTCAGGTATCCACGGGAAAAATCCGTTAGGGTCATTTGTGTTTGTGTGGGGAGCAAAACTGCCCATCGCCAAACCCACATAATGCAGTCCCATTCTGATGCCCTCGCGACGGAGACGGAAAAAGAAAGTTTTTTTGTCACCGTCGCGGATCTGCATGTCCGTCGGCAGATCTCTCCAGGCGGTCTTAGGATGTGGTCCTGCAGTGGGGTCGAGGGGATCCGTGAATTTTGTATCATCTCTGGGGGTACACAAACTTAGGACCTTAGTATTGGGATTGGGAACGATATTGGGATCGATAGCTGTTGTACTAATCCGAACGCGGGGATCGCCGCTTCTTTTCCAATTGTCTTCATTCATATCTGCAGTACCCCTGGTCTGATCATTCCAGACCCCGACCACACGGTAAATATTTGGGTTACAGGGGTCATTGGCATCAAGGACAGGGACGCCGTTAGAAGCAACCTTGGCCTGCCAGATCGTGTGGATTACATTTTGCCATTCAAAAGCAACTGCATTATAGTCCACCGTGTTCACGTCAGGATAGGATTCAAAATCTTCAAGGAGATTCGGACTCACCGAATAGGCGCACTGAGCCAACAACAAGATAACAGCTAAATATATTAATTTCTTCACCATCGTAAACTCCTTTAATCTCTTAACCTTAATTATGATTATTTACACCGGCCTATTTTCATTTAAAAATAAACTTAAGTCTTTAAACAACAATAAATGATACCACTGCCGACGAAGTCGGCTTTAACTTTCTAAAGAACACAGGCCCAAACATAAGACAACCAAAGGCCTGACAAAATTTACTCAGGGCCGACCCGTAAGGGTCAGCCCTGAGATTAAAACTAAAACTTTTTACTTCCTGCTGCGTCTAATAGCGAGTAAGCCAAGGCTTAACAAAGCAATTGTTGTCGGTTCTGGTATGTATGTCAGTTGAAGAGTATCCGTAGATAAATCGGCATTCGTATCAATCCAGTTAGCCAACCAGCCCGCTGGAACGACACCGAATGCACCGCTGCCTAAAATGTACTTGGTATAGGGCATGTAGTATGGATCTGTTGAGACTATCGAATTCGCATCCAAGAACGACCATACATTAAAGGTGGTGTATGCATCCGGAGTATAACCCAGCAAAAGGTCAATACTCAAGGTTGCCCCTGCTGTATTGACAAGGTCTCCGTACGAGATAATCTTATCGAACGAGGTTGCGGAAGCAATGTCGAAATTCACGACTCCGCCTGTACCGACAGCATAATCAGTTCGACTTCCGTTGGGTTCGCCATTGTCGGGACTGCCGCCTATGTATATACGGCTGACAGTGCCAATATCGCCTATTTCCAATGTGGCCAGACCCTGATTAAAGCCCTGACCTGGCTGGGGTACACCATTACCATCGGAAACGCGTCCGAACTTGGTTAACCTGTTCCGGATAACCAATGTTCCGCCAGTGGCAGTGAAATTGGCAGTAGTCATGTTTGAAGTGCCTCTGCTGAGTATCTCTACGTCAAGGAGGCCGCCGGACAGATTGTAATTTGCCGTAGAACCTGCTGAAGTAGCACTACCCGAATTAAGCCTTAATTCACCCAGGCCGGCGCTTCCGGCGTCGTTCCCGTAGATCCGAAAATTACCGCCACTTTGGTTGACGGTCATACTTACGCCGGCAAACCTGGACAGTGAAACGGTTGTAGCAGTAGCGCCTAAGACCGGATTCGTCACACTCGCGCCGCTTTTGATGTTCCACGTCATGGCGCCTGCTGTTTGAGCAGCTTTAGGTCCTTGTATCTGGGCAAGCGATATTACACCTGTAGATGAGTTAACTTCACATATGCCGCTCGTGAAGATCCCAGTATCTAAAGCTCCTGATGGCACTATTGGGTTAACCCAGTTAGCCGGAACGTTCCAGTCGCCCGCTCTACCAGAAACCCAAGTCCGATTTGACGCATCGGCTGTCGAGCCTATCGTCAGCATAAAAGTACATAACATTAACACACCTAAAAATTTTAACTTCATCTTCTCTCTCCCTTCCAAAATTAAGGAACACTTCTTCTTTCTTCTTTAAATACGACCTTTAAAAGTTTAACATTCGAACCTGAAACACAATAAAATTTTACAAGACACACATCCAAACTCTGACTGCATTCGGAGCATGTCCTTTACACTCTTTGGCATTCAATCCTTCTTTTCCAATACATTGTCAAAGAACGATTTATTAACAATTTAGACCTAACGCACTTGTAACCGTCATCAGGTATTCTCTTTGTTGGGCAACACACCCAACATCAAGATACCCTTAGTATCCTATTCTCATTTCAATAATGATAGTACTATCAGACAACACGCGTTGTCTTTCTTAGTTTTACTTCAACAGGTAATATTATTGGTTTCCCATCCCAGGGTATTCCGTTCATGATATCCATCAGCAATTTCCCCGCCAATATCCCCATGAATTTTTGTTGCTGCGACACTACAGTGCTCAGTCCTACATATGAAAGCGAACTGAAATGGTAATCACCAATCCCAAGTATAGAAACATCATCAGGCACTCGTATATTCTGACGTCCGCACTCGTCGAGAATTTCATAAGCCAACCAGTCGTTATCCACAAACAGTGCCGTTACTCCGGTATCCTTCCGCCAAACATCGAGTATTTTTGAGGCGATTAATTTAATTCTCTCCTCCCTTGTCCATTCCTTATAGCCCATTTCCTCTGTAACGCGAATCTCATCGCCAAACCCTGCCTCTTGCATTGCTTTTATGTATCCTTCAGCACGCAATTGAGTGCTTTCTAACAGCTTGGCCATACTCACACTTGCATAGCGGATGCGTTTGTGCCCAAGACTCAAAAGAGCTTTTGTCCCTTGATAGGTGCTTGCGAAATGGTCATATCGAACGACTGGAAGATGTAATCCTGGAATGGCACGGTCTATTAAAACAATCGGCATGTTGTATTTTTCTTCCAGTTCACGATAAATTGATATGCTTTCAGGGTCGCCGGAAAAAGCAGCTATCACCCCGCCAACGCGCTGCCTCATTAAAAGGTCGAGTTTGCTTCGCTCATTTGCGCCATCTGAATTGTAGACACAAAGCAGAGCGTTGTAATCGGAAACTAACTCTTTTTTAATCCCATCCAGCAGTGCTTCCGAACCGAAGGACAGAGAACTGATCAACACACCAATAGCGTTGGATTTATTTGAAACCAGACTTGTCGCCATGCCATTTGGCCGATACCCCATTTCTTTGGCCATACGGTGTATTTTACTGATTGTTTTGGATGAGAGATGTTTCTTGCCGACGCTTTTGTTACGGATCGCAAGAGAAACTGTTGCGGGGGATAACCCCACTCGTTCTGCGATTTGTACCAACGTTACTGCCACAATAAAAACTCCTAATCTACCATCCATATGTAAATTATCATGCCTATGTGCAATTGTCAAGAGAATTTTCCGGTTAAAACCTTTTAATGGCACTTTTATACAGGTTAAAACCTTTAACTAATGCGACACTTTAGGTTATAAAACTGTAAGTATAGTGGATTAAATATGTTACGGCTTGATGTTTATATATAAGAAGATAAAGTTTAGACAGTTTTGAGATAATAATTTTATTATAAATTCTGCTGATTTCGGTTGATTTTTTTAGGAGAATTTTGAGTATTATATTAAACCTACAGTACAGATAGGTATAAAATACACTTTTTCATGGACGACTAATTAAAGTTACATTTTCATTGGTTAATCTGATTTAAGAGATCATTTGCGAATTGTGAGTTCAAAGACTTAAGAATATTATATTCGGCCAGAGCGGAATTTCTGTCGCCCATTTCCAGGTAAGCAAAGCCAAGATTACCGTGTGCCTCGGCATCGTCCGGCTTAATTCTTACGGCCTGCTTAAAGGCATCTATCGCCTCCTGATGGCGGCCAAGTTTGCCGTAGGCATTGCCAAGATTATAGTGTGAATCGGCGTAATCCGGCCTGATTTTTACGGCTTGCCCGAATTCCTTTATCGCCTCCTGATAACGGCCAAGTTTGTAGTAAGCAACACCAAGATTACTGTGCGCCTCGGCGTAATCCGGCCTGATCCTGATGGCCTGCTTAGAGGCATCTATCGCCTCGGGCCAGCGGCCAAGATTGCCGTAAGCAAAGCCAAGATTACAGTGTGCGTCGGCGTAATCAGGATTGATTTTAATGGCCTTTTTACAGGCTTCTATCTCATCCTGCCAGCGGCCAAGCTTGCCGTAAGAAGTACCAAGATTATTGTACGCGACATAATTGTTTTGCGTTACTTCATTGGCGTGCGAAAAAAGTGTAAAATTGTTTTTCCAATAGCTTACCTGCCGATTGGCGAATATTCCAAGAGCCGTCAGTACCAATACCATCAATACACCGAGGACAATCTTTTGATGCGGCGACTCGACGGAGCTCGCCGAAATCCATTTCGAAAGCAGCTGCGGCAAACCCCATGCAAGCATTATGAACAGGCCTATATACGGGATATAAGTATAACGGTCGGCATAGGTCTGCAAACCGACCTGAACAATGCCGATGACGGGTATAAGTGTTCCGACAAACCAGAACCAGCCGAGGAGCAAGTACCTTTGATTGCGTCCAAGGCGAACCACGAAAAGAGATATGCCAAGCAGCAGCAAAGCACAGGCCGCAGCCTGCCAGAATGAAATACTACCGGTATCAAAAGGATAAAATACCGCAAGATTACTCGGCCAGAACATTTTTTCTATATATTGAGCGTACGATAAGAAGACATTGGCGATTCTGTGGTTCAAAGCAAGGCTATTGATACCAGCCACCGCGCCGCCGCTTCGCTGAACTAAAAAGGTGATTACGCTTGAGATGACAGAAAGAGCGAAGAAAGGAACCTTTTCGATTACGATGCGGTAAAGAGTCGGGAGATTATTTGCAGTTGGGGCAAATTTGCGCCGCTGGCGGTCGGAGGATGTAATCGTCTGCGGTATAAGACGGTTCAGCGGCCAATAGTCCAGCAAAAGCAATACAAACGGCAGCGTAACGAGCATTGGCTTTGCCATAAGACCTAAAGCAAAAATCAATAATGTCAGCAGATAGCTCGCGGCATTGGGTTTTTTGACATATCGAGCATACGCCAACATCGAAAGAAGCCAAAAGAAAGTGCTCAAAACATCTTTTCGCTCTGCCACCCATGCAACAGATTCAACGTGAAGCGGATGAAGAGCAAACAATGCCGCCGCGAAGGCGCTTGGCCAGAGCGAACCGGTCATTTTATTAAGAACCGTAAAGAGCAGCAGAGTATTGGCAATGTGAAAAATAAGATTAACGAGGTGATGGCCGCCGGCGTTAGAGCCGAAAAGCTGCCAGTCCAGCATATGCGAAAACCATGTTAAGGGATGCCACATACACCAGTAATCGTTGTAGAAGGCCCATTTAATGGTTTTGAGTGTTATGCCAGTCTGGATGTTCGGATTTTCATAGACCATAGCAGGGTCGTCATAATTGATGAAATCGAAATTCCTGATCTGCCAGAAGACCAGCAGCGTACTGACTGCCAATGCGAAATAAATCGAAAGGACAAGAGATTTTTTTACCTGTTGGGACATAGGCAGCAATATATTTACACGAACATCTGTTGTCAAGGAGCAAAATGATCTGCGGCGGCAAGACTGAGCAGTAAAAACTCTGCAAAGTTACATTTTCATTTGTTAATCTCTTTGAAGAGATTATTTGCGAGTTCTGAGTTCAAAGACTTAAGAATATTATATTCGGCCAGAGCAGAATTTTTGTCGCCTATCGCCAGGTAAGCAACGCCAAGATTATAGTGTGCATTGGCGTAATCCGGCTTGATTTTAAGGGCTTGTTTATAGGCATCTATAGCTTCCTGATAGCGGTCAAGATTGCCGTAAGCAACGCCAAGATTGCTGCGTGCTTCTGCATCATCCGGATTGATTCTTATGGCCTGCTTATGGACATCTATTGCATCCTGCCAGCGGCCAAGATTGCCGTAAGCAAAGCCAAGATTATTGCGTGCCTCGACGTAATCCGGTTTGATTTTTATGGCCTGCTTATAGGCATCTATAGCCTCCTGCCAGCTTCCAAGCTTGTCGTAGGCAAGGCCAAGATTATAGAACGCCTCAGCATAATCAGGCTTGATTCTTACCGCCTGCTTATAGGCTTCTATCTGCTCCTGATAGCTTCCAAGCTTGCCGTAAGCAATGCCAAGATTATAATGTGCTTCGGCAAAACCCGGCTTGATTTTTATGGCCTGCTTATAGGCTTCTATTGACTCGGTGCCGCGGCCAAGATTGCCGTAAGCAAAGCCAAGACTAGTATGTGCTTCAGCATAATCCGGCTTGATTCTTATGGCCTGTTTATAGGCATCTATCGCATCCTGCCAGCGGCCAAGATTGCTGTAAGCAAAGCCAAGATTATAGTGTGCAATATAATTGTTTTGTGTTACCTCGAGCGCGTGCGAAAAAAGTGTAAAACTGTTATTCCAACAGCTTGTCTGTCGATGAGCGCATATTCCGAGGGTCGTCAGCACCAGCACCATCGATAAGCCGAGAGCAATTTTTCGCTGCGGCCATTTTGAAAGAAGCTGCGGCAGGTGCCAGGCGATGATAATAAATAAACCTGTAAGAGTAATATAAGTGTAGCGGTCGGCCATGGCATGGTTGCCGACCTGAATAATGCCGATAACGGGAATGAGCGTTCCAAGATACCAGAACCAGCCTGTAACGAGATATCGGTAATTTTTGGCGAATCGAATTACAAGAATTGTTACGGCCAACAGGACAGCGGCTGAAATTACCGCGTATAAAACCGATACGTTTTCAACAGGGTGAGGATAAAACACGGACAGGCGGCCTGGCCAAAACATCTTTTCTATATACTTGGCATAAGAGATTAAAGCGTTGCCGATGCGAAACTTTAAAGAAGGGAGCGCGACAAATGACGAAATCAAACTGCTGCCCTGCTGGGCAAGAAAGGCGATGACACTTGAAGCTATCGAAAGAATTATAAAGGGGATTTTTTCCAAAACCAAACGATAAATAACCTGCCTGTCAAAATGTTTTATACGATAGAGAGGCCAAAAGTCGAGCAGAAGAAATACAAAAGGCAGTGTAACGAGCATCGGTTTTGCCATAAGACCCAAAGCGAAAATTAATAATGTCAGCAGGTAGCGCGAGGCGCCGGACTGCTTGACATATCGCACATACGCCAGCATCGCAAGCAGCCAAAAGAATGTGCTTAAAACGTCTTTGCGTTCTGAAACCCAGGCAACGGATTCGACGTGAAGCGGGTGAAGTGCAAAGAGAGCCGCCACGAAGGCACTTTGCCAAATTGCATTTGTCATTCGTTTCAAGACAAGGAATACAAGCAAAACATTTGCGATGTGCAGGATAAGATTTGTAAAGTGAAAACCTGCAGGTTTTGAACCGAACAATTGACAATCAAGCATAAGCGACAGCCAGGTTAAGGGGTGCCAGAATTCGGCGAAGCCTGTGGTAAATGCCCAAGAGACGGCGTCAGCGGTCAGGCCGTTTAGAACGTGGGGATTTTCATATACGTAAACATTATCGTCATAATTGACGAAATCGAAATTCCTGACCTGCCAGAAGACCAGCAGCGTACTTACTGTCAATGCAAAATAAATCGAAAGGACAAGAGATTTTTTTACCTGTTGGGACATAGGCAGTAATATATTTACACGAATATTTGTTGTCAAGGAGTAAAATGAGTTACGGCCGGCTTGTAAGAATCACAAGCCCCATCGGAAGCCGCACCCTACCGTACCAAAATACATCCACCACCAAATGGGGGTGGAATTAAATAATTCCTCCAGCTTAATAAGCGTTTATTTTCTCCTCTGCAGCGTGAATTTTATTTTTTACCAATTTCCATTCGAACCCTGAATAGTTAATCTCTTTCGGTCACAGATCTTTAATTTGTTCTATGGTTTTGCTGCTGTGGGTAATCAACTCTGCATTTAATATCAACGGTCCCTTTATGACATCCATGACATAGGATGCTGGACGGCCGTGCTCCAGCAACTGGGTAATCACTTGCAGATACCTGCGAATGTGCAGGAAGAATTTTCTATACCCCTGGCACAAATAGTGCAGTCCCGGCTCATCATATATTGTTTCAACAAAGCGGTGTTTGGGGCAGCCTCCCCGGCAGGCAGCCAATATATCACATTCTCTGCACCAGCGAGGCAAGGCAGTTTCTTTTGCGACACCGAATCCAGATTGCACTGATTTTTCAACCATGCTCAACAGGTCATCGGTCAGAATATTTCCCAGCTTATATTGCGGATACACGAAGTGGTCGCAGGCATAGACATCGCCGTTATGCTCAATCACCATAGAACGCCCGCATTGCTTTGCCTGGACGCAGACAGGCGATGGATTGCCAATCCAGAGATTCAGGGCCCACTCAAAATTCATAACAAAAATCTCGCCGACATCATTGCGAACCCATTCTTCATAGATGGCAATCAGAAAATCTCCATAGTCCTCCGGAATGACTGTCCACGGAGTAACCTCGGTGTTTTCCTCTTTTTTATCCAACGCGGCAGGGGCGGCAAGACGCAGTCCGCATTGCGCAGCGTATCCATCAGGCACACGCTCGATAATCGGGCAAAACTGAATGAATTTGATTCCCTCATTTTTAAAAAAATGATATACGTCTAACGGCTGTTTCGCCGTATCTCTCGCAACGCAGGCCATAACGTTATATTCAACCCCGTGTTTCCCAAGAAGCTTCAATCCCCGCATCACATTATCGAAAGTGCCGCTGCCGCTGCGGTCACGGCGATAGCGATCGTGAATTTCTTTCGGGCCGTCAATGCTTATCCCAACCAGGAAATTGTGTTTCTTCAGAAAAGCACACCACGCATCCGTCAGCAGCGTCCCATTGGTTTGCAGCGAATTTGTTATGGTTTTTTTAGACGAAAAGGACTTCTGCAGTTTAATCACCCTTTTGAAAAAATCTATTCCTAAAAGCGTTGGTTCCCCTCCCTGCCAGACAAAGTCGACAGCCGGCGAGGGCTGAGATGTGATGTATTTGGTAATGTAGGCGGAGAGAACCGTATCGTTCATCCTGTAATTTTCGCTTTCACCAAACAGTGCCTGTTTCTCAAGATAAAAGCAATAATCGCAATTAAGATTACAAGCCGGCCCGATGGGCTTGGCTATTACGTGAATTCCCTGAGGAATATGTTCGGCGGTTATTTTTGTGTCTTTTTGGTCTATTTCCATCGCAGAACTATTTTCTAACCCTTTTTTGCACCCGACCTAATAGTACCTTAGAGGAATCGACGCCTGATGCGGGCAATTGGTCCACATAAAGAACAAGTTAATATGGTTTCGCAACCACTAAAAGTCGGCTTTATTTTCTTCACAGATACGGCGAACCGACATCACATCTGATTAGTGAGTGATATACGATGGACCGGCATCACAACTGGTCATAGGATGATTTGTAACCGTTCCGGTTGTATATTCATCGCAGCCTACATCTTTTAGTGTTTTGTCGGCAGGTCTTGCCTGCTTTTCAAAGTCCAGCATTAAATTCGGATCGACATCAACATAAGGATTGTCCTCTATTGGAGTGTACGTTCCATTGGAGGTATCAATAGCAGGACTTGTTGATGATAATGCATAATAACCATAACTATTTAATGCCAATTGAGGATTAACATATCTAAATTCTGCTGCCGTATAAGTTCTTCCCAATGGTGCGCCTCCCCAAAATATGTTGCCCAAATAATTACCATAGCTGCCCGGATTCGAAAGTATTGCGCTTGTGCCGGTTTTATAAAAGATATTATTGGCAAATCTAATATTTAAGGGCGACTTAGTCGAGGAACCACCGCCAAGGTCAATTACTCCGGGATTGTAAAAAGTATTATGATACAGGTAAACATTTTCAACTCGGTTAGCATCATCCGTAGGGCCAGTACTAGTATACTGCATAAGCTCAATAGTGCCGAAATCAATATTTCCTGCTCCCTGGAAATAGTTATTATATATCATGTAGTGTTTGCCTTCTTTTACACGAATTCCGCCGGAATTGATAAAGAAATTGCCATAAATCCTATTTTTGTCCCCAGTCCTGCAAACTACCTGTGCAAGCGGGTTGTTATTAAAAGTATTATACCTTATTACATTCCCCTGACTTTTCATAGAAATGGTTTCACTATCGCCGTGGCCTAAATTCTCAAAATAGCAATACTCAACCACTGTAACACTGTTATAATCCTGGTCAGCTCCTAATCCTATCCTGATAGGTTCACATCCGACATCGCCAGTCATATCACCTTGAAAGTTCATAAAAGTACAATATCGTATTGTATGATATCCTATTGTTGGTGAGACGGATATTTGTACTGCACAATTGTTATTAAGCTTCGAATCAGCGGGTGTCCCATTATAGGGCTTGGCTTCAATATTACAGTATGACATTATATTGTGATGACTCCCGTCCATAAAATTTATATATTTTAGGTCAAGGCCGCCAACATTATAAAAATTACATTGGGTAAGTGTATTATAACTACCGCCTAACTCGAATACGTTGCCTGTCCCATCAACGCAATATCCATTTTTATATTGAAATCCGCTGAAAACATTATTATTTCCTGTAATGTTACACGTTGAACTTCCATTGAAAATTACCCCGCCCGGAGTTGCAGCCTTAACAGTAATATCGCTCGTTCCAATTGTAATATTTGCATTAGTATAATTTCCATCGGCAAGTACTATTACATCACCTGCTGATGCTGAATCAATAGCAGACTGCAGCGCCGAAATAGAAGACACATTAATTATTGGTACAATTGCGCCTTCCATCAGCCAGTCATTTATAAAAAACGTAAAATCAAGATAATTGACTGCACGATCGTTATTAAGATCTCCCGAATCAAAATTCTCTCCGCAAACAGTTTTATAACCCCAGTCATTTGCGAAAATCGCAAAATCATTAAAATCGACTATGCCGTCGTTGTTTAGATCTGTCAGATTGGCTAATACAGATGAAGATAAACAAATGGAAATAAAGATTCCAACTACCCCGATAACCAGTATGCTTTTTGACATATTCAGCCTCACGGCCTTGTCACCTGAAATTTCCCATAAACAATTGTATATCCCAGCTAAGTTACGCCATTTAGCCAGATAACCAATATAATACCACCCCTGTCTTGAAAAATCAAGATTTTTATAGCTTTTTTGAAGATATTCCAGCAGCAATAATCGCAAAAATATGAATTTGGGGATGGGTTTCTATCCTTAAATCTTCGGCCAAAGTTAATGCATCTTTGCTGCTCTGCGAAGATCGAGTGCTTTGTTATTTTCTATTAACGTCTTTGCCTGCTCCTGGGCGGAAAAGGCAAAGACGTTGCCTTTATTATTTATTCTATATTAATTGGTGGTAACTTTGATTTTCCCTTTTTATTTTTTGTTGTATCTATTGGTTCCTTGAAATCGGCAATTTTCGAATATTTGGTGCACCCATTGAGTTCACGTTTCATACAATCTTTAAAAAGCTTCTCCATTTTGATCTTATCCTGCTTGTATTCAGGCTTATCCAATACGCTCTCTTTTTCCAAAGGATCTTTTTCATAATCGTACAGTTCACTCGCTATTACTGACTTTTGATCATAAGGCATGCTCGTCCTGAATTTATTCGCAAGCCAAGCCGTATAACGGAAACGTTTTGTACGAATGGAATATCCCATTTTATCCTTTTCACGTGGATACTGGCTCAAAACATATTCCCGTAATTCGGCAGCAGGATTGTTGATTGCAGGAACCAAACTTATTCCGTCCAGATATTTCGGAACGGGTATATTTGTTAACTCGCAAAGTGTTGGGAAAATATCAACAAATTCACACATCGTAACCGGTCTTATTCCGGCTTTCTTACCAGGAACACTCATCATAAAAGGAACATGGGTGGCCTGCTCAAAATTGGTGTGTTTGTTCCAAAGCCCATGATCTCCCAGGTGCCAGCCGTGGTCACCCCATAAAACGATAATCGTCTTGTCCCGGATTCCCAAACGGTCGAGTTCATTGAGAAGCTTCATTATCTGGGCATCGGAGTAAGACGTGGCTGCGTAATACCCATGAATCAGCTCTTTTTGTCTATCAACCGGTAAATGCTCAAAATCCTTTTCTGAATAGCTGTCGAATTGAGGAATATCTGTATAGCTTTTCAATTCTTTTGATTGTTGATAGGCAATATCCGGACTGTTAAGTGCTTTTTTCTGAAAAGGTGCAATCTCAAATTCATCCCGATTATACAAATCCCAGTATTTTTTAGGAGCGACAAAAGGCAGGTGTGGTTTTAAAAATCCTACTGCCAGAAAAAACGGCTTTTTACTTTGGCTTAAAGTATCGAGCGTTTGGATAGCCATTCCCGTCATTTTACCATCGTTATAAGTATCGTCCGGAACATCGGCACACTCAGTGGCCTTTCCTTTTCCTCTTGCATTTATTTGATTCGGAAGGGCATATGTATCGCATTTGGGGTCCTGATAAGGGATACTCCAGGAGGGCGCATCATGTCCTGGTCCTGCACTTCCCTTGTGATATATTTTCCCCATTCCGGTCGTCTCGTATCCGTTTGATTTGAAATATTCCGGCAGGGAAACAGCATTGGGATTTACCTGCCTGAAATCTGTCACCAAATCCCAGACCCTTGTTTTATCGGGACGCACGCCTGTCATCAGGCTGGCGCGGGTGGGGCCTGAAACTGCCTGCTGGCAGTAACAGTTTTGAAATAGAATTCCTTCTTTGGCTAATCTGTCCATCCCGGGTGTTTTGGCATGGCGGTCACCATAAGCGCCAATCAAGGGTTTCAAGTCATCAACCGCGATAAATAGAATATTCATTTGCTTTTGCTGAGCATTTTGCTGAGTATTTTGTGGAACACTTTGTGGAGCATTTTGTTGAGCATTTGTGGTTGTCAGCGTCAGCCCTACCTGCGCGAGAACACCGAGTGATGTAAGAATTTTTTTCATTTTTTTCTGCCTTTCAAAAAAATAAGTCTTCTGTGCCTATGTTAATTATAGGCAGTCAACTTTTTTCTTTTTCCTGATTTCCAATAGCTCTGCCGCAGACAGACTACCGAACCTGTTTTTAAAAATCAAGATTTTTATAGCTTTTTTGAAGATATTTCCACTTGGGATTTCCCATACAAGACAGTTTTAGCATCACAATCCCTTATTGTTGATAAACAGGATTTATACTGAAAACGGTTGACTATTCTATCTTCTATTGTATAATCTCGTCCATAATCATCAACACATATGAAAGGAGTACAATTTGCAGTTGATAGTGATGAAGAAAGGCATTCGTTTCAAAAGCGGAAAAAGTCTGGTTTCAGATAGTGCGGTTAATCAGAAACGCTAACCATCAGGAAAACGAAAAAGGAGCAAGGGGCAAGATGTTTATAGATCCTTTTATTTTCGAGGCAAACAGGCGGCTGTCCCCAGTTAAAGCCCTAATATTAAAACATACAAAATCAATGATAAAAAAATATTTTATCCCACAATCAAGTATAAGTCTGGCTTTGATCGGGTTAGCTACTTTCACCTTGTTTGCAAAAGGAGTGAAAGAATCTCCAGCGAAGCCAAATATTGCCTTAGATGACCTGAAACCCTTGTCGTCAACAGGAAGTCGTACACTTACCTCGCAGACAAAACCAAATGTGTTGTTCATAATGACTGACCAGCAATCATATAATATGATGAGCTGTATGGGAAACAAATGGCTCAGCACGCCAAATATGGACAAGATTGCCAGTATGGGATATCGCTTTGAAAAAAATTACTGTGCCAATCCTGTATCTATGCCATCGCGATTTTCTTTACTTACCGGGCATCACGCTTCGGATGTCGGTGTTAAAGAGAATACTGCTGCCTATAACGCTCCAAAAGTGAAGGAAATAATTACTGAGGGCTCTTTGGGTAATATCTTCAGAAAAGCAGGATATGAGACACTTTATTCGGGTAAAACACATCTTTACGGTGCGACGAGGCAGGACGTTTCAGAATATGGATTTAAAATAAATGGTGCGGATCCATATGACGGTCCGGCCATTCATTCAGAACAGATGCTGAGTGAAATAGGGAAAGGAAAAAGAGACAAACCATTCTTTCTGTTTTTGTCCTTCATGAATCCTCACGACATTTGCTATAAGGCCGGGGCTGACAAGCGTTTCCCCGATAAGTTATCAGCGGACAATGCACGTGAAACAGCAAGACTGCTTGCTCTGCAAAAAACACTGACCCCGGAGGAGTATCGCAGACAAATTCCACCACGGGCTGCCAACATTGCCCCAATTAATGGAGAACAATACGATATGGTTTCAATGGATATTGGGTCAAGAGAATGGGATACTGCCCAATGGGATTTGTACAACTGGATGTATCACCGGTTGACTGAAAGCGTTGATGCGCAAATCGGACGGGTACTATCAGCTCTGAAAAATGCGGGTTTGGAAGAAAATACAATTATCGTCTTAACTTCCGACCATGGAGATATGAGCGGCGCACATGGGTTGACTCTGAAAAACGTAATGTTTGAAGAATGTCAGCGGGTACCATTCATCTTTGCCGGAAAAGGTATTAAGCGTAATTATGCTGACAAAACAACACTGGTCTGCAACGGGTTGGATTTTCTTCCAACCATTTGCGACCTGGTTGGCATTGAACATCAGAAAGGGCTTCCGGGCATTTCACTAAAACCTTACCTTACCGGCAAGGGGAAAAAGCCCGAGCGTAAATATATCATTACCGAAAGCTATAATGCCAATCAGATCAATGACGGAAGACATAAATATACCATCTATGAATTGCCTGGTCACCCGGAGATGTTGACTGACCTGAAAACAAATCCAGGAGAAACCATTAATTACGCAGCCAATCCAGCGTACGATAAAATAAAGACATCTCTCAAAAAGGAACTCATGGCTGATTTGTCAAAACGAAGGCTCACCCCGTTACCGGAGAACAGAACAATCCAAAATCTCAGAAAATTGGAAAAAACCAGAAAATCAAAAAATGTCGGAATATCGGATTCTAATCAAGAATAGCGTAAAAACGCCAAAAAACCATGACTTATCTCAGTCAAGTCGAAAGGAGTGAGCGGCAACATATTTATAGCTCCTTTTATTTTCGGGGGAAACGGGGGGCTGTCCGCAGTTAAATCGCCAAGCGGGTTGCAACAGTAAAATCAAATACGGTAAAAAATGAAAAAGATAACAACACTGTTATGAAAGCAAAAATCTTATCGTTGTTATGTTTGTGCTTTGTGCTCACAGGTTGCGGCCTCAGAACCGCCCGAAATGAGCAAGGTCAATCTTTTGGGAAACCTGGCAATGCCTATGACAAGCCTTTTCAAATCGGAAAGCTGCTTTATTATGATGATTTTACGCAGCAAAGCAAAAATTGGGTTGCCGAGACTGTATCCGGCAGTTGTATTACTATAAGCAACGGGATTCTTGATATCAATGTTCCAGGCGGTTGCACCCTTTGGTTCACCCCGGAATTAATCGGGTCAGTGATGATTGAATATGAGGCTGTCGTTATCAAAGCTGGAGGCTCAAATGATCGGGGTAGCGATCTAAACTGCTTTTGGATGGCAACCGACCCGGCACATCCCGATAACATTCTCGACAGCAGCCGTGGCGGCCTCTTTGGTAAGTACGATAATTTAAGATTATACTATGTCGGCTATGGCGGCAACGACAACAGTACAACGCGATTTCGTCGTTATCGAGGTGACGGCACAAGGCCTTTGCTGGCGCAAAATGATTTGCGGGGAAAGCAGTATTTGATCGAATACAACACACAAATAAAAATTCAGTTGATCGCTATCAATGGGCTCGTGCAGTACTATCGGAATGGTGAACTGCTTTTCGAAATGAATGATCCAGAACCACTAACCAGGGGCTGGTTTGGCCTTCGTACCGTTCGAAACCATATGCACATAAGCAAATATCGGGTCTATCAGTTGTCTCCAATGATGAAGAAATAAATCCATATAGAAGATAAACAACGGCTGTCCCCGGTTAAATCGGCAAAAGAAACGGAAAGGTTTGATATTTATGAATTCTGACAGACACAAAAACAGGCATAAGACAACAGACAGCCGGCAGCGACGGAGATTTGTTTGGCCTAAGTTGATTGCCGTTCTGGTTGCTTTGGCCGCCGTCGTCACTATAGCGGCTTATGTTTTGCATAATTCCAGAGACCAGAGGCAATCAGTAGGGCAGACGTCTTCTCTGATGTTGCTCGGCAGACAGGACCGGCCTGATTGCAGCAAACTCGTCGGCGACTGGAGCCGCACTGATGGGGATTACATCATCAGTATTCGCAACGTCGATCCGAATGGAAATGTCCAGGCAGCTTACTTCAATCCCAATCCGATTAATGTCTACCAGGCGAAATTTTCTTTCCAGGAAAATGCCTTGAAACTTTTTCTTGAGCTGCGAGATAAAGGGTATCCTGGGTCAAAATACAACTTGACATATAACCCGGGCGAAGATACACTGGAAGGCACTTATTTCGCAGCGCAGATTCAGGAGCTTTACGAGGTGGTGTTCTTAAGGACAAAATAAATTATTATAAACTAAGAGTTTTAATTAAGGAATAAGGTCATGGGTAAAGAACATGAAAAGAAAAACCGAATATATAGCGCATTCAGACTTGCGCTGGGTACGGCGTGTGCTGCAACAGCCATAGCACAGGCAGAACCTGACCGCACAAAGCCGTCTATCACGGAACCGAAGCACCCGAACAGCCCCATGTCCGATGTACGGAATGCCACGCCGTCAGCCAAAGCTGCCTCTCGCCCCAACATTATTTTCATCCTCGCGGACGACCTCGGCATCGGCAACATTAGTTGTTACGGCGCGGACAACTTCAAAACGCCAAACATCGACAAGCTGGCGAAAAGCGGCATTCGCTTCGAGCATTGTTACGCCGCGCCGCTCAGCGGCCCGTCGCGGGCACTGCTGATGACGGGGCGATACGCCTTCCGCACCGGCGCGGTGAGTCAAGACCAGACCGGCCTCATCAAACCCGCCAACGAAACCATGACACCCAATGTGCTCAAGCCTGCGGGCTACGTGACAGCCATGTGCGGCAAGTGGAGCCAGTTGCCGCTCCAGCCAAGCGATTGGGGTTTCGACGAGTATCTGCGATTTAAAGGCAGTGGTGACTATTGGAACACTCAGGAGCGAGCCAAGGTTTATACCGTGAACGGCAAGGAGAAACCGTTGGCCGATGGTGAATACCTACCCGATTTGATGCACAATTTCGTCGTGGACTTCATCACGCGCCACAAGGACGATCCGTTCTACGTTTACTACTCCCTGTCGCACATCCACTCCGATATCCTGCATACGCCCGACAGCACGCCCGACAGCAATGACTTTTTCACCGACAACGTCGTTTACATGGACAAGCTGGTCGGCAAACTGGTCGCCGAACTTGACCGTCTGAAGCTGCGAAAGAAAACACTGATCATTTTCGTCGGCGACAACGGCACGGTTCCCGGTGAAACTCCGCGCTCAACGGTCCATGGCAAACTCCTATCCGGCTACAAGGGCAGCATGCTCGAATGCGGCAGCCTTGTGCCGATGATCGCGAGTTGGCCTGGCACGACCCCGGCAGGTAAGGTTTTGCAAGACCTCCTGGATTTCAGCGATTACTTACCAACACTCGCGGAAGTGGCGGGGGCGAAACTGCCGAAGGGTGTGACTATCGATGGGAAAAGTTTTGCGCCGCAACTGCGAGGCCAGTCCGGCCAGTTGCGCGACTGGATATTCGTTGAGCTTGGTCGTCACTGGTACGTGCGTGACATGGGTTGGAAATTGAACGAAGCGGGCGAACTTTTTGATATGAGCGATGCGCCCTTCAAGGAAAAAATTGTAGCCGGCGACACGTCGGATGCTACCGCCATTGCCACCCGCAAGCGATTGCAAGCCGTACTCGGCGAACTCAATCCCGCCGGCGGAATCGTGGATACAGGCGACGGTTCGGGCAAACACGCCGATAGGGCAGCTAAAAAAGCGAAAAAGACCGCCCCGTTATCAGAAAACAAAACAGTCGAAAATGTCAGGAAATTGGATCCTAATCAAAAATAGCGATGATAAAAAAATATTTTATCTTGCAAACATTGATTTCCCGTAGTCGGCAGCGATTAACGGTCGTGTTGGCGATTGTCATTGGACTGTGTGCAGGGGCAAAGATGTTCGCCGAATGCCTGCCGAATCCGTATCGCGCCGTTGACGGCTGGGCAAAGCTGCCGGACGGAAGGCCGTGGGGGGCTGTGGGTGACTTGGCGATGGATCCGAATGGCTTGCACATCTGGGCCATCATCCGATGCACGGCGACCGATCCGAAGCGGTTTGGGAACGAGTGTCTCGATTCAAATCTGGATCCAATCCTTGAGTTCGACCTGAAGGGCAATGTCGTCAAGAGTTTCGGTGGCGGTATGTTCATCTGGCCGCACGGAATTGACGTGGACCAGGAGGGCAATGTGTGGATAACCGATGCTGTATCCGCCAAAAAAACTCCGCCTGGAAAGCGAGGTCACCAGGTCGTCAAGTTCAGTCCGGACGGCAAGGTGCTGTTGACCCTCGGCACACCGGGAGTTCCTGGAAGCGACCCGAACAAACTCAACGCCCCCTGCGATGTCGTGGTGGCCACGAACGGCGACATTTTTGTCGCGGATGGCCATAGTTTCGATCGTGGGAACAACCGCGTCGTGAAATACTCGAAGGACGGCAAATTCATCAAGGCCTGGGGACAGACCGGATACGCCCCCGGAGAATTTCGCATGCCCCACTCCATTGCGATTGATTCCCAAGGCCGTGTGTTCGTCGCCGATCGCGGCAACAACCGGATCCAAATTTTCGACCAGGAGGGAAAGTTCCTCGCCCAGTGGACGCAATTTGGGCGGCCGAGCGGCATTGCTTTTGATGACAAGGGCCAGATATACGTGACCGATTCGGAGTCTGACAATGTTGAGAATCCAGGTTGGGAAATGGGAATCAGGATCGGGGATGCCCGAACCGGTTGGGTAACGGCCTTCATTCTCTATCCTTGGGGGGATCCACGCGTGGTCGAAGGGACCGGAGCAGAGTTCGTTGCAGTAGATCGGGACGGAAACCTCTACGGAGGCGAAGCACGCACCCGGAGGATTCAGAAATACATCCGGGTCAGGCCGTAAGGGTCGCATAGAAAACAAAATCAAATATGTGAACAAGAGGACAGAGTTCACCAGCGAAAAGCACCTAAAACAATTATTCTCGATATGGACAGTTCCGTCAGTCCAACTTATGGGAATCAGGAAGGCTCGGCCTATAATGGTTACTTTGAATGCACCTGCTATCATCCGCTGTTCTGCTTTAACCAGTTTGGTGATTTGGAGCGAGCGATGCTCCGCAATGGACGCATTTGCCATCTGTGGCGATACCATCAGGGGCCGGATAATGCCGAAAATAGCTGAAAAACTTGACTTTTCGATGAGGAGAACAGTTGAGGTACGTCAAAGAAATGATAATCAGCCGCCAAATCCGTTTTTGCAATTATTGTGGCTGATATATCTTCGAGATAAAATTAAAAAACTTTATTTTTCAGGACAGGTTTGATATTCTATTGGAAATGAAGCTCAGCGGTGTAGCTGAGCAAGAATATACTATGTTATATGGGAAATCCCAGATAGGATAAGAATTGTCTTTTTGGGGAGAGAAAGGAAGTGGTGGGGCGGCAGTCAAGAACGAAGGTAATAGTTATTAAACTATATAAATAATGGTGTTTCAGAAACAATGTTGAAATAGGTAATTTAAATTAGGAGATTTCAAAATGAAAAAGTTGGTTGTATTAACTCTCGTCGCGGCATTGGTCGCATTTGTTGCTGTTAGTTTTGCAAAGGCCGCAGAACCTAATGATGTAAATAAGCCTGCTAATGACCCTAATGCACCCGCTCAAAAAGACGGTGTGATAACTATAAGAGGCAAATTAGTGGTTACCAAAGATGAAAAAGGCGTTATCACTTCGGTAAAAGTAGAAAGAAAAAAGACAGGAACAACACACAATATCGTCCTTGACGCAAAGGGCAAAGAACTTGCCGAGACACTAGCAGGCAAAACAGTGGAAGTTACCGGCAAGGAAACAACCAAAGGTGAAGAGAAGTGGATAACTGTTGAAAAATTTGCTGAAAAGCAAAAATCAGGCGATCCGAATAAACCCCACAAACCAAGTGGTCCCGGCCAGCAGAGTGGCAAATAAATAACCGCTGGTTAATAATTAACCAGAAATTCAGCCCCGATATGTGTAATTCATATCGGGTTTTTTTTGATTTACTTTTCTGCTTTTTCCAATTCCTCGGTTTTGTCTTTTGATA